>Ga0268262_10000050_pt1 | contig 133397 bp, 126 predicted proteins | sample TergutNc150P3_FD_190354 | JGI IMG/M metagenome (GOLD analysis project Ga0268262, IMG submission 190354) | Nasutitermes corniger P3 segment gut microbial community from laboratory colony in Florida, USA - Nc150 P3 (SPAdes) (version 2) | ecosystem: Host-associated > Arthropoda: Insects >...
GCAATAGATTTGTTTTTTATTAGTGGAAAAAGTGAATATTCTCCGCTACTTAAAAAATGGTCTGAAAAATATAATACTTTATTCGTATCAACATTAGGAGCTAATGGCAGTATTGCATATAAAAACGGTATTGAATATTCCTGTGAAGCCGTAAAAGTGGAAAGAGTAGTTGATACCACTGGTTGTGGAGATTCTTATCAAGGTGCTTTTATTGTGGATTATTTGATAAATGGGGATATATTGTCAGCAATGAAAGCAGGTTCGAAATCCGCTTCTGTTACTTTATCCTATGTTGGAGCTTTCTAAATAATTTTTGTAAATATATGGTATTAAATATATTAAAACAGTTATGAAGAAGAGCAAATGTCGCCTAACAAGTTTGTAACTATACGCTGCCTTTCGGCTGCTAGGGCTACGCATAAGCCGTCGTTTATCGCCGGAACGTCTATGAGAAAAGTCAAGCGGCAAGAATAAATTCCTGAGGAACAATGCAATGTTCTTTTTCAAGGAATTTTACGTATTCAGTCATTTTTTTCCCATGCAGGATAGGATTTATATAATGATGATATTCCTCCTTTTTAAGCATCTGAAATATCTCCGTAAACACCTTCCCGCACAACGCCATCCTGACTATGCCCTTCTTTTTGTATGTTTTTATGTGTTCGTACCGGCGGTTAAGCTTTTTGTTTCCATCTCGGAAATGATTTAACGACTGCGAAAGAAGCGTAATCGGCAGCTTCCTCCCTGCCTTTGTCGTCGATTTTATGACTGTTTTCTCGTTGGAGCTTTCAACCTGCGGAGCGCTGCGTAAATATGAGGTAAAATGCTTTGAGTTCTTGAACCTGGAGACGTCAATAATGTCCGCTATAATGGCAAGGGCGGTAATTACTGAAATCCCTGACATGCTGGTTAATATGTCTACATGGCGCATAAAAGGGGAACCGGCTTTCTTTATTTCTTCAACAAGCCTGTCAAATTGTTCCTCCATGTTTTCAAGCGTGTCCATGAGCAGGTTAATTTGAAAAGACAACAGATGATCCTTGGAAATTGATTTTATATGCGTACGGGTTTTCTTGCCAAAGATGAATTCTTTGGTGAAAGGATAAAGGTTTTCTTTAAGAAGTGAGCGGATACGGTTTTTGGTCCGCCCAATCTCTTTGCGAATGACTTGATAAGTCGCGAAAAGGGCGCGAAGATCCCTTATTTCCTTTGACGGGACGCTTACCGGCACGATCTGCTGGACGCCTGAAATAACCTGCGCTTTGAGCTTTTCTGCCAGCTTGAAGGCGTCCAGTTTGTCGGTTTTCTTCCCGGGAAGTCCGACAGTTTTAAGCTGGTAGGTATTGGCTACGATGACTTCTTTAACCAAATCCTTGAATAACGCGATGAAGGCGAACGTGTTAATGGTCGCTTCAACAAGGACATATGTATCCTTGTCAACGGTCGTAAAGAAACGGCATAAATCTTCCTCGTTAAGATCAAACGTTTCAATCCTTTTTTCCTTTGAGTTATCATTAAGATAACAGCAGGTAAAACGGTTGGTGTGCAAATCGATTCCTACATACTTCATAAAAACCCCCTTAATAAGATAAAATGGTCATGGAAAGAAAAGCGGTATATTGCCAAACGTCTATACGAGGTAATGATGCGCTTAACACCATTCCCCAAGAGGCGATGCGGCGCCGGCTGTTAATCGTTATTACGAGGTCAACTTACGTTGCCCCAGTTTCGGCTACAACCAGCGTTGTTCTTTCCGAACTATGCTTATTATACCAGCTTCGCCTCTTCTTTATCATAGCCTCGTTATGCGATATATAGGTTATATTTTTAGTAAACATCGATGAAAATAATAAATTTAGTTGTTATTTTTGTTTTCTTAGAATACCTTGAAATGTTTTTAGAATAATGATAATATTTTAGTTATACACAAATAATTTTGTGAAAGGAGTAGGAGTGTGAGTGATGATATCATTAATAGTATAAAAATGGAATTATACAATTATATTAATGTTCATATTAATAAAATAAGTACAACAATTTATTTACACAATGGTTTACAAAGACATATAGCTACTATGGCTAATAACTTTGGGTATAAATCATTTATGGAATATAAAATTCATAATGAAAATACGTATAATAAATATATAGATGTTGTTTGGATAGATAAAAAGAATAAAAACATAGCGTACGCAATAGAAATTGATAGTAGTTTAAGAAATAAATCCATTAAAAAATTAAATGATATAGAAGCAAAAAATAAAATTTGGATTTTGTATTGTAATGATATTTATAATTATAAGTTCTATAGTTTAATGAGTGAATATAATAAAAATAAAGAAATAAATATTATTTATTTGGGAGCATTAAGACAATATTTAAGACATAAATTTAAGGAGGATAATAATAAAACTGAAAATGCATATATAAAATAATTATGTACGCCAATACTTCGCCTAACGAAGTTAACAAAAACAATGTATATCAAAACGGGCAAATAATAGAGCGTAAAATAATAGGCTATGAGCTTGTGCGTGCGGAGTATGCGGCAGACAATAACAAGGCTTTTTCTAAAATACTCAATTCGGATAAATATCGAAAATATGCTGAAAACCTACCTGTCATTAAAGAAGGAATAGCGATAATTCATGCTTGCGGCGGACTTGTGGTTTGGGCGCACCCTTTTGGTATAGCGCACGGTGGTCAAAATGAATTAAGCAAAGAACAAGTAGCAGAGTTTTTAAAGAATATGCTTGATTACGGAATAGATGTGGTTGAGGCTTATTATCAGGAATACTCTGCGGAAAAGATAAGGTTTTTAGAGAAGTTAGCTGAAGAAATGAAATTGCCAAAATCAGTCGCAACTGATTTTCACGGTGTGGACCTTGCAAAAGAAAAAAATCCAGATTATATTGGCAAGGTAATAAAAAAGCAATTATTTTTGAAAAAGAAGGTATTACACCGGATGTCGATGTTAAAGAGATAATCATTAAAAGATGACTTGAGCAAATAAAGAAGGAAATCTAATAACATGGCATTTGGTAAATTCTTTGAAAAATAAATGTTACAATTACTAACTTATACCCCTCACTAATAACCAATCGCATACAATTCCATAGCAGAGCTGCGCATAAAACATTATTGCAAATTGAACCGCCCCGAATTTTGAACAAACAATTCTACCAACACCGGATCAAATTGAGTTTCGCTTCCTTCGGTGATAATTCGAACCGCTTCTTCATGGGTGAAGGCTTTCTTATAGGGGCGTGCCGATATAAGCGCGTCGTATACGTCGGCATTTGCCATGATGCGGCCCAGAAGGGGATATCATTTTTTTTAAGCCCGCGGGGATAACCTGTGCTGTCCCATTTCTCATGATGGCTTGCGGTAAAAAATTTCGCATAAATAAGAAAGTAGCTTTCCTTTGTCAAGGTTTCTATATGATTTTCCCACTATGCCTAACAGATCGTCTTTATTATATTACTTTTTTAAATAATTAACTACCCCAATTTCTCGCAAATGTTTTAATATTTTTTTTATTTTCGGTCAAGCAAAATGCATAGTTCACACCCATATAAGGTTATGAAAACGCTTTTTTTAAGGTCAGACACGCCGCTCCTTCAACACTTATCCTCTACGCCTGCGAACCTTCGGTTCGAATCATTGTTCCTAATTATACAAAATCATATACTATATCATATTAGCCCTGCAAAAATTGCATACCTTGTCAAAATCAATATTTGAATGTTTTGTTTTCATATTATTTATATATTGTGATACTACCGTATTTTTTGATTTATTTTGCATATCAGATAAAAGATAATAATGCCCTATACGCCTGCCAATAGCAAAATTTAATTTTTCTTCTTCTGACATACTTAAATAATTGTCGATAATTTTAAGCATATTATTTTTTGCGGAAGGTAATTTTCCCCGCACTTCCAATAAAAGATTTACAATATGTTCATTAATATAAAAACTGTCAATGCCGTTTAAATTTTCAATAAATAATCGTTGTTCCCTTACTATTTCTTCTTCCGATTGTAAAATGAAAATTCCTTTTTCTACATCACGCCCAAGTTTGGTATCAGGCTTGAAAGCCGTATGGTGTACTCTTATGTAATCGGGATTAACAGCGTTTATTACTCTGGCGGTTTCTATCGCATTTTCTTCCAACAATTCCCTGCCGCCGATACCAAGTAAGGTAAAATCAGATAAAATTATTCCCGCATTTTTACACATCAAACCGGAATCAATTATATCTTTTGAAGTTATACCCTTGTATATGTTTTTTAATATCGTATCGGAGCCGGTTTCAATTCCACGATATAAATGATTAAGCCCTGATTCTTTCAAGGCCGTCAATTCACTTTCACTTTTTCTTAAAATGGTGTTGCAACGCGCATAACTTGTAATGGTTTGAAGTGAAGGAAAACATGATTTTATTTTGTCTAATATTAACAGCAAATCTTTTGTTGGAATATTTAAGGCATCAGCGTCTTGAAGGAAACAGGAAGTAAAAACCGTTCCATTGCTATTATAAAGTTCCGCGCTTTTTTTAATATCATCTAAAATATCATCTGTCGGTCGGACGCCGTATTTCATGCCTTTGTATAAACCGCAGAAAAAACACTTATTCCAATGACAGCCTCTTGTTATCCGTATCAATAAACTTTGTGATTCTGAAGGAGGACGTATAGGTCCAAGTTCTATATCAAACATTTTACTTGTTTTTCCTTAATAAATAGTAAAGGCGTTATGTTAATAACACCTTTACTATAACAAATCTAAAATGACGAATACTTGACTATAGAATCAAGCGGTTTCCTTGTTTGCGCATGGCGATCAGGAGATTGCGGCTCGTCCGCACCATACCCGATAGCGAGGATATTAAAAGGTATAATATCCTCGGGTATGTTAAATTCTTTACGGACGATTTTAGGGTCAAAATATGTTATCCAACAGGAAGAAAGACCCAAATCTTGAGCGCACATCATCATGTGGTCGGCGGCTATTGTGCTGTCAATCTCGCCCATATTGGCTTTATCAAATGGGCGCACCCATGCGCCGGTTTTATCCGCGCAAATAACAATGGCAAGAGGAGCGCCGTGCGGATTACAAGCCTTATAAAGTTTTTCGATTGATTCCTCGTTATTGAGAACAAGAAATATACAAGGTTGTTGATTGGCCGCCGTAGGCGCAATGCGTCCGGCTTCCAAAATTGCGTTTAATTTTTCCGCTTCAACTGTTTTATTCTCGTACTTTCGTACTGAATACCGACTTTTGGCGAGATCCAAAAAGCTTTTGTTCATGATTCATTACCTCCGATATGTAAAAATTTTCATAGAACATATTGATAATATACTATTACTGATTTAATATTGCAAGTAATTACAAATATTACATATTGTTACCTTATAGTTATATAAGTTACTATTAGAAAGTAGGTGATAAAATGGTTACGAAAGCAAAAGAACAGAAAATTTTTTGCTACCGTTCCCGCAACGGTTGAATATTCCTTAACTGAAAAGGGAGAGGATTTGAAAGAAATTATTATTAGTATGTATTTATGGGGTGAAAAACGTATAAAATAATCTTTATTTGTTATTTATTATTTCTTCTTTATTTTGCAATTCACGGTGGGCGTAAAAAGTAGGTATTTGCGATAAATCTGAAGTTTCTTCATAACCGCGCGGATCAATTATTACTAATGAAACGGCGAATGCGCTATCGCTATAATGTACGGACAGCCCTTTTGCGTTAGATACTTTTTTGGCCGTTAATTTTGAGTATTCGTATTTGCGAATCATATCGCAAAAATAACCGTTATTTGAAATTAATCCCCATGATGTGTCTATGCCTGATAATACGACAGGCAGTTTAGTCGTCCATGCTATTTTTTCCATATTCATCCTGTATTGAAGGTATAAGTACAGTTGTTGTTTTTCCGAATAGTGGCTTAATACTGAAGACAATGGATTAAACGCGAAAGCCTGCCAGAAATTTTTTGCCTGAACCAAAGGCGAGCCAAAACCGCCGTTTGATAAGTAGAGTATGGACATTCCAATAATCTGTTTCTCGGTAACATCCAAAAGTCGCTGTACGAAAAATCCCGGTTTTAATATTTGCTGGGGCTGCGCCGAAAGACAAATTCCACCCATATCTCCGTAATAGGAATCGATAAATGTCTTGGATGTATATATTTCCATATCATGAAAATATTTTTCGTCTTTTCGTTCCATTTTCTCCAGAATGCCCTGCCACTTGGCGCGTTCCGCCTGCATGGAAGCGTAACCGGTCATTTTTTTCGCCGCAGCGTCCAGCGCGTCAAGGCTTACCTGTTTTTTCTTTGTGATAAGATACGGGTTAAGTATCTCCTGTAAAATAGTATCGTCCTCCAGCAGGCTGATAATTTTTTTATCTTCGCTCAAAGTAAGAAATAAAGTTTCCAGAAGATTCAATAAATATATAAATTGCTGATACGACAAAACATCGACGCTGATGTCATCCCGCAGAAAGCTTAATCGGGAAGTGATGCTGTCCAATTCCTTGTATCGCCGTAATAATAGTCCGGTTACAAGACTAGAGAATTCATCGTCCGACTTTCCCGCCGTTCCCGCAAGAATAAGAGCGAGAATAAATTTCTGTTCGTCATTCAACATGTCAAACTCTTCCATTATAGCCGTGTAATTTTGTTTCTTCTCCTGTAGCGCGGCAATCGCCTTGTCTTGTTTAGCGATATCATGCTTTGTTTTCTTTACAATTTTCTCCTCGTTTGTTTCCTTAAGTTTTTCTTCCAAAGATACTTTTTCATTAAAGATTTTTTCCAAAGGTTCGTTCAACGCGATAGACCATTTGTTTATATATGTTAATACGCTACCGGTACTATACGATTCGGAATTGCTCAGGGAATTCCAAACTTTTTCTATCGGCGTAAGATTTATCTGCTTTCGGGCTATTTCATCCTGATCCGCGGAACTTAGGATTATTTGTTTAACCGGCATAATAAAATCGGTTTTTACATTAATATTTATTTGTGAATGTACACCGCCATATTTAGTAAATAATTCGATAAAACTGGATGATTTACCCGGTGAACTAAACCCCGTACCTATTCCTCTGATAACGGAACGCAGTAAAAGACGGTGGATATTTAACAAATCCAACCGCTGAACGTATTCATCCGTCCATTGACGGTCAAGACCCGAAAGAAGCTGTTGTTGGTAACCTGTAATTAATTCCGAAGTGTCAGGATGTTCCTGAACATAGGCGTTTAGCAACTGTTTATATGAAACCTTGTCTTTTGCGGTAAAATAATGTTCAAGTCTCAAATCACGTATAAGATTCGCAAATTCATAATTTCCACGCGCCTGTTCTTCATCGCGGAATATAACGTCTATTTGCGGATATTCAGGATCACAGCCGTGATTTCTTTCAATATATCCAAGATAGGATAGCATATCATTTTTTGGTTTGTCTAAAAGTTTTTTTGTATGCCATTTGTAGATATGCATTCCGCCGCGATCGTTTATAACGCGAACCAACCGGGAAATTATTTCCGCTATATCAGGGTCCTTATATCGTTTTAAAAGTCCCGCGTAATGGGCGCACAGATACACCCCGGTTGGTTTTTCAAGCAGTGATTTTACAATATCAAAATACGCTTTAATCTCAATAGTAAAATCAAGACTATGAAAACCACGCTGTCTTCTGATTTGCAGGGCGTTTTCAATATCGTAGTCATACAGATTCATTGACTGGATATTATTCAGTTTTGTAATGCCGTTGGGAAAAGCCGAGATAAATGCCCGTTCAATCGCCGGCAGTTGTTCGATAATAGCGATTAATTGAATTAAATCGATTTTTCCCGACATAAAATAAATAAAGTGAAGCGCGTTATTTCTCATAAAATACAGGCATAACGGGTCTTGAAGTGAAATTCTCCGCCATGCGTTGATATAATTTTCAAGCATCGCGCTGTCGCGCAGTTGCGTTAGCTGAAATCGAGCTAACGGCCTGCCGATGTACCTGACCAATACCACATCCCTTGCAAGGCGTGTTTTTCCCGATCCCAAATGTTCCTGATTAAAAGGGGGACGATCCTTTATCGAGTTAATCAAGTCCGCGATTATTTGTAAAGCTTCAAAATGATTTTCATGCCACTTTCTCCAGTTGTAGTCCTGATACATTCTTGGCAGGATTACATATTCAATAAAGGATCGGGGAGAAATTCCGTTTTGGGCGAGCTTTATTAAGAGTGTTATAAAAGAGGATAAAACTTGCGCGTCTCCCTGATATTTAAATAATATTTCCTCCAGTACCCCAAACCCTTTTTCCTTATCAAGCGGATTAAGCCAATATTTGTTGCCGTTTTCCAGCCATTCGGTTAATAAATTAATTAATCCGATGGGTTTATTACGTTTAAGATCGATATTGACGGCTGCAAGAAACGGTCTGATAGCGGATTTACTTGATTTTGATTTTTCTATTTTAGCGCGAAATGTTTTCGATTTAAGAATGCCCGGTAACGCGTCATTTGGAAAAGCGGCATCCGCAGTTTCGTCAGATTGCCCGTCATAGGCGATTTCCAATTCGGCGTAATCATTATGGCTATCCGGGACATCGACGGGCGGCATATTAGTTATGTTTTTTTTCTTCCCTTAATTAAATGAAAAACATTTATCCCGATACCGTAAGTGTTTATTATCGCGACCGGCCAACTTTTAATAAATATTCCGTAAACCATAAAGCAAGCCGATCCTACAAGATTAAGGATACGAAAATAAAAATTGTTGCTTATCGTTATTGATATCGCTATTAAAATCGAAGCCAAGTAACCGACCCATTCAACCATAATATCTCCTTTAATACAAACCGTTAATACTGTTCCCAAAAAGCGACATCTCTGGGAAGCACGGTAGACCAATAGGGATTTAAATTGTGATCCGCGTTAGTATACACTTCGTAACGTAAAATAATTTTCCCGATTCCCGCTTTTTCCCGGCGAAGATTTTCCTCCGTTATCGCTTGTGATAAAGCGTCATTCCACGCTTTTGGAACGCCTCTATCTTTATCTCCCTGCTCAAGAAGTATTGGAGTGTTTGGCGCTATTTTATCAAGATAAGTAAAATATGAAAAATCTTTCGCGGGGTATTCCCTTTTAAAGTTTTCCGCCAATTCGGGGTTTCTACTGTAATGGGCCGCGCTGTCGGGATAAGCAAGGCTGACGGGAGCCCAAAGTACAGTTGTAACAGGTTTTTGAATAATTGTTAGAAAGTGCAGAGCGACTTGTCCTCCGTTACTGTGACTCCAAATTACAATTTTCTTAAAATTGGCCGGAAGAGAAATCCTGTCCGCCTGGGGAACAGCGGCATTGAAATTGAATAAATTATTTGTCGTACTGGAATTATCGCCCTTTAACGCTTTATTTCCGGCGGAGTCAAGGCTTTTATACAACTCTATCGCGTTTATCGTGCAATAAAGTTGATGAAGAGACTCAGGAGCCGGAGTTTGTGAGGAGGAGCCGTAACCAAAAAAATCCGGCGCGATAACGGCCCAACCTCTTTGCAGATAACCTTTGGCGGGATGTTCCGTGCCTTTTCCCGTGTAGTAGTTTCCCGGAAATTGATGGCCGCGGAGCATAATCACTATCCCCTTGATATTTTCCTGTTTCATATTTGGAATGCTCAACCGCGCGCTTACCGTTAAATTCATCGAAGTATATGTTACGTTATACGCGTATTGAAGAGCGTTCTTAAAAACGAGCTTTTGTATGGTAATAGGACTTGTCTTATACGGATATGACTGAAGGCTTTTCAGGGAAAAATCCGTAATTTTATTCTGCGCGCCGACATTCGAGGCAAGTATTAAAAAGAATAGGAATATTATTTTTTTCATTTTATATTGTAACATTGTAACTTTTATTATTTCAATAATCAAGATAAAAAAATTATTAAAAAGGTTTAAATGTAGCTACATCAAAGTACGCGTTTATTCTTCTTTAATAATTTACAAATTTTTCTGTAGGGATTCTTCAACTCCCTTAATTTCAATTTTATCATTTCGGTAATTTTGGGGTCTTTCCCTTCAAGCGCCTTGATTATTTGATTCTTTGAATCGCGGTCTACCATGCTAATTATTTTAGAGATGTTTTCAACACCGCCGACGGCGAAGTTATTTTCGCTAGATAAAGAGAAAAGTTTCTTTTCCAGAATTCTCCCGATTTCACATGTTAATTCAGGGTTTACGGCATCCATCGCGGCGATACGCATAGCCACATCTCCCTGTATCACGCAAGGAAGGTTCCGCATTATAACCGAAGCTTTGTCCGGCTCCATATATGCCAAAACAAGGGCGATTACCTGCGGATGTTCCTGTTGGATGAAATACGAAAAATATTCCAAGTCTACGCGTTTGACAAAATCAAAAGGTTTAAAAATAATCCTCTTGTCTTCATTCGGAATATATTCATTTTTTTCTTCCGATGGTTTTTCCGCAACAGATAACTTTTTAAGCAAATCATTCTTGAATGTTTTAAAATAACAAACAATAAAAAATATCGTTCCAAGCCATATCAGAATGAAAGATATTCCAATAACGATATAGATCATTTTGATTCCTTGGCTGTTGACTTCGATGTCTTAGACGTATTAGATTCGTTCTTACTTAACGCGTTCGCGGTATCGCTAATTTCGATAATCCTCACTCCGAAATTCTCGTCAATAATTACGATTTCTCCGGTGGCGATGAGGATTCCATTGGCTTTTACGTCTACCGGTTCACCGGCAAGTTTATCAAGCTCAAGAATCGTCCCCTTACTCATGGAAAAGACTTCCTTTACCGTTTTTACGGTGGTTCCCAGTTCCACGGAAATCTTCATCGTCGCGTTAGACAACGCGTCCGTTATGAGTGAATTAACTTTATCCATTTCCATATCATTTCCCTCCATTCCAAATGGGTTTTCAATATAATCGACAATCGTGATTCTTTTAGAGAACCGTTTGCGATCCGGTAATATTTGACATTGCCATACGCGCCTGTCCCCGCATTTCAGATAACAATAACCTTTGGCGAGATGGTGAAGCGGTAAAATAAGCGTTTTGGCATTCCATTTCCAAATTTCATTGATAGGATAATTACGGCATAATATTTCGGCGGTTAGGCGGACAGGAACGTCTTCCCTGCTATTTAAATTAAAATTTGTTAATGGGTTTAGCGGCATATTATTCTGGTTGATACTATGCCAAATTGATAATTTTTCAATAATCGGTTCGATTGTAATATTGGGTATACATATATTGATAAATCCTTCCACATCGCCTATTTTGATTTTCATTTTTACCAAAACAACCATTTCCGTCGGTTGAACGATCTGGACAAACTTGGGATTGGTATTGATCTGTCCCAACCGAGGACTGAAGTCCAATACTTGATTCCATGCCTCGCGTATATTGCCTAACATGCGGACTATAATGCCTTCCATGATGTAGATTTCAATATCGGTTAGTTCGCGCTGGGATTTTATTTTTCCAAATCCGCCGCAAATCTTGTCAATAATTGAGAAGGTAATAAAAGGATCAATTTCAAATAGCGAATGCCCCTTGAGAGAAACAGGAGGAGAATCTTCGCCTTTTGAGATAGGTTGGGATTCCATATTTATTATCGCCAAAGTGGTGGGACACGGAACGCCGCGGATAAATTCCTCGTAGGTGAGCTGATCTACCGACGCGACGTTAACATTAACAACACTTCGTAATTGTGCGGAAAGGCTGTTGGTCGCCAAACGCGCGAAGGTTTCATGTATGATCGAAATCGCCCTTATCTGTTCCTTGGAAAACTTATCGGGACGTTTAAAGTTATATATCTTTATTTTTCTGCTGTCCGCCGTCGGCCTAAGGTCTTCCGGCTTGGTACCTACGGCGTTTATCGAGGCGAAAAGCTGGTTAACTTCGTCCTGAGAAAGTACTATTGCCATTTTACCAATTTTTGCCCCTTTGTTGTTAATTATAGTACATTTATTCAATTATCTCAATAATATTATAAAAAAAACGTAAATTCCATAATTTTTTTTATTTTCAGTCAAGCGCCACGCATCTGCACGCCATATATAGTATCTAAAATTTTTCTTATGAAAAATTTTAGCCGGCGGTAGACTGCTGCCGGATCTTACAGAGGAGGATGTATATGAACAACCTCAATTCTATCTTAATCGAAGGCAATCTGGTGAGAGACCCTCTGCTTCGATCCACACCCAAAGGGACACAAGTGTGTACGATGTGTCTTGCGTCAAATCGTTATTACAAGCAGGATACGGGTTTCGAGAAGGAAGTTTCTTTCTTCGATATCGAAACCTGGTCCAAGCTTGCGGAGGCTTGCTATTCAAAGGGCAAGAAAGGGCGGGGAGTGCGCGTTGTAGGCCGCCTGAAACAAAACCGCTGGAGCGACCCCGAAGGCAAATCGCACTCAAAAATCACTATCGTGGCGGAGCATGTGGAATTTCGTCCTGAATTCAAAAAGGAAGTTACCCCCGCGCCAAATGTTCCTTTTGACGATGAATATGACGGTGAAGAAAGCGGCGAACCTGTTTTAGCGGCGGCGGGAAGAGAGCTTGAAACCGTAGCGTTCTAATCGTTAAAAAACCGTCTTTTCGGTTTAAACGATTGGATGGGGCAGGGGGAGTCTTAATTGACCGAACCCTGCCTCCTTAATTATAAAAATTCACCCTTGATAAAATAATTAATTTATTTATATACTGTATAAGGAAAAAGTAGTAATAACATTATTTATTCTGTTTATATTTTTATTTAAGACGGAAAACAAAGAGAGGGTGATATGTTACATAAAAACATTTTTAAAATCGCGACGCTGTTTATGGCGCCGGTATTAATTCTTATGACAGGTTGCGCGACTTCGATTCAATTAACCGTGCAAAGACCGCCGAACTTGAATACCGCCGGTATTAAACGTATAGCTATTATGCCGTTTGAAGCCAATTCAAACTCTTATAGAGAGATGGCTCAGTATGCTACTATGGTGGCGACAAGTAAAATACAGGAGCTTAATTACTTTACCCTGGTTAACCCTTCGGATATTGAACGCTTGAAAAGGAATAATCAAAATGTTGAGAGTTATATAGACGCTCAATTTGCCGGGCAGATAACGCGGATTAATGTAACGAACGAAGCCCGCAGAGGCTCGTATAAAAATAAAGCGGGTGACATTATAGAATATATTGATTATATCACTAATGTTGAAATTGAGTTTAACTATTATCTGGTACTGGCCAGGGACAGCAGTATTATCGGACCGATTTACAAAAAAAGAAGCAGAAGTAATTCAAACAGAGAAAGTTATCTTCCTTCAACTCCTATTCTTAGGTCTATTATTGATGAGCAACTAAGATATCTTGGCGGTGATATTGCCCCGCATAATGTAATTGAAACCAGGACTTTCGCTACGGAAGATTCAAAAAATAAAGCTTTACTGGAGGAAATGAAAAATGCCCTTTCGCTGGTAAAATCGGGAGATTACAAGGTTGCCCTTAATACTTATCTTGGGATTTATGAACAGTATAGAAACATCGCCGCGGCGGAAAATGTGACTATTCTATACGAATCGTTAGGTGAAGTACAAACCGCCGCTAATTTTATACAGCAGGTTTACAGTGATACCGGAAACCCAAAAGCGATGAACGTGCTTAACCGGTTAAATAAAATTTTACAGGATCGGGAGACGATAGCCAGCGAGTACGGCGATACGCGGGATCAGACAAAAAAAATCGCCGACTTCGCAAGCGGGGAAATACAAAAAATTCTTCCCAAGAACGCGAGAGTATGGATTTATAACGACTCGCCTAGAAACTCCTTGTCGGTGGCGGTGGTTGACAATATAACTTCCGACTTTATTAGCAAAAGAATAAGCGTTGTTGACCGGCAAAACACCAAATTAATCGAAGCGGAACAAAAATTCAACATATCCGGTTATGTAAGCGACGATGATTTTTTAAGTATCGGTAATATGGCGGGCGCTAATACGATTGTAGTTATCGGCATAACCGGAACAGGTTCATTGCGCCGTTTACAGGTGCGGGTATTGGACATAGAAAAAGGTATCCCTATTATGCAGAGTGACACAAGCGAAAAATGGAAGATTTAAGTTTTATCGGAGTAAAAGCCGTCTTTCCAGTTAAAACGGCTTGAATTAGGCAGAGGGGCGTTTTCATTAATCGAACGCGTCAAATCACGGTAGTTTGATTTTTTTAAGGCTTGTCCGGATGAATCAATTATGAAACGCCCGAACCCCGCTTCCTTTAAAAACGGAATTTTATCTATAATAGAAAAATATTTTTTGGGATAAACGCGGGAGCCTTCCGGACTTGTTTCAAGTAAAAATTCCTCGTCCGTGTTATCTGCAAATAAATCAAAATCAAGGATAGGTCTTAGATTCGCCCTTATATTGAATAACGGCGGCCATGCGAAAACCGTAATAAAAAATTTTGAATGTAACACGCTGTTGTTTCGCCGTTTCTTGCCTTCTTTTTTTCCGTTGTTACGGCTTTCTATGCCCAATGTCCGTTCCAAATTTTGCCTGTTATTTTCCAACGGCGAAACAAATCCGTCCGCTCCGAGAGAGGAAACAAACGAAAGCGCCCATGAATTGAACATATAAAGCCACGGACCGGCTATCAATTTTACATTGTCATAGTCCCTAAACAGAGAAAAATGCCCCGGATTATTCAATACATATTGAACATAACCTTTTTCTATTAACAGTCTGATTTCTTCCGCCGTTATCCCATTTTCATATTTTGCGATATCCTGAGGAAACCACGGGTCAAGCGTTAAAATAATTTCAGCCGGTTTAAACGGCAGGGGCGGTTTATTATCGTCCAACAGATATTTAGCGTTTTTTCCGGACAAGGCGAGCATCACTCTCTGCGGACGCGAGGATTGCACAATGTAAAAATCTTCGGGGCGGGAAACTGCGATATATAGCCCTTCGGGAAAAATCTCGACGTTTTTTGAATGTTTGCCGCGCTCTTCCCTTTGGCGTATCCGTATCTGCGCAAACGGCGCTTTTTCCCTGCCAGGTCCCTTGCCGCCTATCGTTTTGGTAATTATTGGCGCATAACGCTTTGTTGTCTCTTTTATTTGAATTAAATAAACATGGTCGCCAATGTCTCCCTCAGGCGCGGAAATCCAGTAACCGGAATGTCCGCCGTCTTCCTTTGCGAATGTCAATTTATGAGAAACTCTCCCCGAGTCGTCGCTGTGGTGTATCCGTACCGAATCCCGAACGGAAACGGCAAGCCCTCTCGGCGGACAGACAAGGGCGCGTCTTTCATCGCCTGAACCTTTTACTTTTTGAATAGTACCAAGACTGATGCCCGTGCCGCCGTCCTGAGCGGGATTCAGCCAGTCAATTTTTTCGGTCTTTTCTGAATTACCGTTATTTGCGATTTCACCGTCTTGCGCGGTTGTTTTTGCCAATTCCTCAAAAAAATACCGGGTCTTTGGCCGCGCGAAATCGTTACGCAAAATCTCCCGCGCGCGTTCAATGCTTTGTTGAATTTCATTTTCATCGCCGTTAGTAACAGCGCCGCTGGCGATAGCGTCCACAACAAGCCGATAAGCGGAAACAACCGTCCCCACATAGGATGCGCTCTTCATTCGCCCTTCAATTTTAAGGGCGCTGACTCCGGCGGCGGCTAAGCGCGGAACGTGTTCCAAAAGCTGTAAATCGTTGGGACTGAAATAGTAGCCGTTTTCGCCCTCGGCTCTATGGTACAATCTTCTGCATGCCTGAGTACACATCCCCCTGTTAGCTGATTTTCCGCCCAAAAAACTTGAAAAAAGACAAAGTCCCGAAACGCTGACGCACAACGCTCCGTGAACAAAAATTTCAAGTTCAAGGTTAGTTTCGCTTTTAACGCTTTTTATATCTTCAAGGGAAAGTTCCCGAGCCAAAACCACGCGCGAAACGCCGTGCCGCGAAAGCGCGTTCGCCCCCCTTGCCGACGCGATATTCATTTGTGTGGAAGCGTGAAGCCGTAAAGACGGAAACTCCGCTCTCGCCATCGCCACAACACCGAAGTCCTGAACAATGAGCGCGTCCGGTCCCTGATTGGCAAGATATTTTAAAAACTGGTACATTCGGTCGGCTTCACGCTGTTCAAAAACCGTGTTTACCGTAACATAGACCTTTTTCCCCATCTTACGTAGGGAACGTAAAGCGCTTTCAAATTGAGCGTATGTAAAATTGGCGCTTCTTAACCGCGCGTTAAAATCCTTCAAACCGAGGTAAACGGCGTCTGCGCCTTCGCCTATTGCCGCGTCAAGCGCCTCAGGCGATCCTGCGGGAGCGAGTAATTCCATTACAGCAACAAACCGACTTCTTCATCACCGTGTGCGCCGATTAGCTCCTGTCCGGCAGGGTCTACTATTAAATCCATGTTCTCAAGAGGAATGGCTCCCAAAAGAATTTTTCCGGCGCCTGTAACCCAAGGTTGGCAGGTCATTGAACGGTTTTTCCAGTGAATTTCCACTGTCTCGGCTATTTGTACAGTTTCCTTCGCGTTATTTGCCAGTGTAGCCTGTTTAGACCCCACTATTCTAAGCCCTAATTGTTGGCGTAATTGCTCATTTATAACCATCGTCATTGCTCCGGTATCAACTACAGCCCGTACTTTGGTTTGACGAATTTCAGGTTCTTTAATAATACCACGCTCTACATTGGTTACATCTCCGGCGTTTTTTAAAATAATTTCCGCATGAACAATACCCATAGTTTCCTCCACTATTTAAATATACAGTAAAAGGCAAAAAATTTGAAGGAATAGTACCTGAATTGTAAATGGTAGCTATTTTAACCTAAACAATCATAGATTGTACTTTATTTGTATAGTACTTCTTAAAATACTACAAAATATTAACAGTACTTTTTTTGAAAAATAGACAAATTTTTCTCACTCTACTTGACTAAATTCCCCATTTTTTCTATTCTGATAAAATCGCATATAATGCGCAGGTTGTCTCTTTAGGACTCGTGTTTGGGGGCAGCTGTTGCCCTTATAGCTCAGTTGGCAGAGCACATCCATGGTAAGGATGAGGTCATCAGTTCGATTCTGATTGAGGGCTGGTGTCGAAAAAAATTGGAAAACAGGGTTTTCCCAAAATATAGAGAGGTTTTATTATGGCGAGCAAAAAGACGGCGGTGGAATTGATAGCCCTTCAGTGCAGTGAATGTAAAAGGCGCAATTATACAACCAGCAAGAACAGGCGCAATATTCAGGAGAAGTTGGAATTCAAGAAATACTGTCCTCATGACCGTAAACATACGCTCCACAAGGAGACAAAAATAAAATAAATAGGCGTATAGCTCAGTTGGTAGAGCGGCGGTCTCCAAAACCGCAGGTCGTGGGTTCGAAGCCTACTGCGCCTGTAGCAAGTTATGCGCCAGTTAAGGAGTATGGTTGCGAAATGTAAAATAAAGCGGCTTGACGGGTAAGTAGGCTTCGAAGCCTTTCAGCCGCCGTAAGGAAAAGGCGCCATGGACGGCGCCGGCAGGCTGAAAGGCCGGCCCGGAATGAGGCAACAGGATGTTGCCGAATGTAGGGCGAAGCCTACTGCGTCATATATGTGTTATGTAAAGGAGAATTATGTGAAGAAGATAATTCAGTTTTTTAAAGAGTCCTATGCGGAACTTAAAAAGGTAGTTTGGCCGGGCAGGGACGATGTAATCAGCTCGGTAAAAGTTGTCGTTATCGCTACCGTTATCGTGGCCGCTATTTTAGGGTTTATCGACATGTTATTGCTCTTGGGTATTAGAGCGTTATTCTAGGAAAAGTAAGGTATATAATGGCTACGGGCTGGTATGTCCTGCATACGTATTCAGGATACGAAAACAAAATAGAAAAAACCATCCGCATGATGACAGATAACGGGGAGTTGGACAAAAATGTCGTCCGTGATGTGAAAGTCCCCTCTGAAGAAGTCGTCGAAGTTAAGGACGGCAAGAAACGCACGCAGACAAGAAAATTTCTTCCTGGATATATTCTTGTGGAAATGGATTTACCCGATGCCGATATGGGATGGAAAGCCCCGTGCGCGAAAATAAAAAAAATTCAAGGCGTTACGGGATTTGTGGGAACGCCTTCGGATCGTAAGCCCCAGCCTTTGACGGGCGATGAAGCGCGGGCTATTTTACAAAAGTCCGGTGAAATTAAAGGGGAAAGAACGGTTCGCACAAGGCAGACTTTTACCCCCGGAGAGCAGGTTAAAATTATTGACGGACCGTTTGAGTCGTTTGTCGGTACTATCGAGGAAGTTAATCAGGAAAAGAATAAATTAAAAGTGATGGTTGGTATTTTTGGCAGAAATGCGCCTGTGGAAGTCGATCTTTTGCAGGTAGAAAAAGTTTAAAGTGGAAGTTCGTCCGACCGCTTAACAAGTGGTCAGATGGACGTTAATCCGGTTTGCCGCCGGATACACCACGAAGGAGTAAAAATGGCAAAGAAAAAAATTACGGCTTATGTTAAGCTGCAATGCCCGGCTGGAAAGGCTACGCCCGCACCGCCCGTAGGACCCGCCTTGGGACCGCACGGAGTCAGCGCTCCGCAGTTTGTCCAGCAGTTTAACGACAAAACAAAGGGCATGGAACCGGGACTCATTATCCCCGTTATCATCACGGTTTATGCGGATAAATCATTTACTTTTATCCTCAAAACTCCGCCCGCTTCGGTATTGATTAAAAAAGCGATCGGACTGGAAAAGGGATCAAAAGAATCCCACAAGATTAAGGTCGGCAAAATCTCCAGAAAACAGCTTGAGGAAATCGGTAAGACCAAGATGGCTGACTTGTCAGCTAACGATCTTGACGCGGCGGTAAAGATCATTGCCGGGACCGCGAGGTCTATGGGTGTTGAGGTGGAAAAATGAAGCACGGAAAAAAGTACAAAGAAAGCGCCAAAAAATATAATCCGGCAAACACTTACGAGCTTACCGAAGCGTTAACCCTTGTCAAATCAATGGCTTACGCGAAGTTTGACGAAACCGTGGATCTGTCCGTAAAACTCAACCTTAAAAAGAGCCAGACCGTGCGCGATACGGTGGTTCTTCCCCACCAATTCCGAGGCGAGAAAAAAGTGCTTGTTTTCTGCAAGCCCGAAAAAGAAAAAGAAGCCCAGGAAGCGGGGGCGACGTTTGTCGGAGCGGATGATTTAATTCAAAAGGTAAAGGAAGGATGGACTGACTTTGACATAGCGGTCGCGACTCCCGATATGATGAAAGATGTCGGCAAACTCGGTATGGTTTTGGGCCGCAAAGGGCTTATGCCGAACCCGAAAACAGGGACGGTAACCTTCGATCTTAAGGGTACGTTAGCTGAACTTAGAAAAGGCCGTGTGGAATTCAGGGCGGACAAGACGGGCGTTCTTCACCTTGCGGTCGGCAAGATTTCAATGGAACCGTCGCAAGTCGCCGAAAACATTACAACGGTAATGACTGAAGTTAAACGCAAACGGCCAGTTGACGTTAAGGGTGAATTTATTCAATCGGTTTCGGTTGCGTCTACCATGGGACCCGGCGTATGGGTCGCTATTAAGGATCAGGATTAGGAGGACAAAATGGCAATAATAGCAAAGAAAATACAGGACAGTAAAACCAAAGCTATTGGTGAACTCAAAGAATCCTTGAGCGCCGCTAAAGATTTTATCTTTACCGAGTACCGCGGACTTACGGTAGAACAAATCACCAATTTAAGAAAACAACTGCGCGCCAAGGACGTTAAATATAAAGTTGTTAAAAACAACTTCGCCCAGATCGCGTTTAAACAGTTGTCGGATCAGGACGTGTCTAAATACCTTGTCGGACCTACGGCGGTAGCGATTACTCCCAAGGATTCCAACGAAGTAGCCAAGATACTTTTTGACTTTTTAAAAGAAGTTCCCGCCCTGCGTGTTAAAGGCGCGTTGATAAGCAATTCCGTATACGACGCGGTCCAAACCGAGGCTTTCTCGAAACTGCCCGGCAGGCTGGAACTTATTTCTATGCTTATGTCGGTAATGAACGGCCCCGTGCGCGGTCTTGTTTCCGCGCTCAACGACGTGCCGTCCAGATTGGTCCGCACGGTAAAGGCCATCGCCGACAAGAAAGCAAGCGCGTAAGCGTCGATAAGCGACATTGAAACGTCGTTTAGCGTAGCGGTTTACGGGCGGCGCAGCCGCCTTACATTCTGCCTGCGGCAGAACGTCGTAAACCGCCATTGAACTGGTTGTTCCTCGCTTTGTGCGAGAAATGATATTGCCGTCAGGCTTCGGTGAACTTTAATAAGGTTCTAAGCTGCCGTTCCTGTCGGTTTTAATAAATGCCTACCGGGTCTTAGACTCAGGCGGGCAAGCGCTTCGTATGGAGCGTATAACACACGTTTAGGAGAAGATAATATGGCAGCCACAAAAGAAGAAATTTTAGAAGCGATTGCGTCCATGACGGTTCTGGAAGTTTCAGAACTGGTAAAAATGATGGAAGAGAAATTCGGCGTTTCCGCCGCCGCCCCTGTTGCGGTAGCGGTCGCCGGCGCAGGCGGTGGAGCGGCGGCTCCCGCGGCGGAAGAGAAAACAGAGTTTAATGTTATTCTCAAAGCGTATGACGAAGCCAAGAAAATTGCCGTTATTAAAGAAGTCCGCGCCGTTACCGGTCTTGGCCTTAAAGAGGCGAAAGACCTGGTCGAAGGAGCGCCAAAACCGCTCAAAGAAGGCGTTTCCAAGGACGAGGCGGCCAAAATCAAGGATGTCGTCACCGCTGCGGGCGGTACTGTTGAGATTCAGTAAACGTTTTGTTTTCTCATTTAAATTATTCCACATCGGCGTGCCAAGGGTAATTCCTTTGTACGCCTGTGGTTTATTTGTTGTATAAGTAGCTAAAAATAGTATATAGTTAAAGAGGAAGGGGATAAAATGGTTAAGGTAAAGCAAGCGGAGAAGCGTCAGTACATTGGGAAAGATATTCAGGATGTGATGGATTTGCCGGATCTTATCGATATTCAAGTCCATTCTTACGAACGTTTTTTACAAAGAGAAAAAATCAGTAAAAAAGAGAAACCTGCGTCGCAGGGGCTTCAAGAAGTGTTTGAAGCCACGTTCCCGATAATAAGCCCCAACGAGGATATGAAACTTGAATTTGAACACTACACCTTTGATGAGGACAATATCAAAGTAACCGAATTTGAATGTAAGCAGAAAGGCCTTAATTACGCCGTTCCGCTTAAGGCGCGGATAAATCTTGTTTTTCAGCAGACCGGCGAAATCCGACAAAAAGATATTTACATGGGCGACATTCCCCTTATGACGGAAAGAGGCACGTTTATCATTAACGGGGCGGAGAGGGTTGTGGTTTCCCAGATACACCGCTCGCCCGGCGTTATTTTTTGTTATGAAAAGGGAATTTTCTCATCAAGGATTATCCCTTACCGGGGCAGTTGGATCGAGTTTGAAATTGATCAGAAGCGTGAGCTGATTTACGCTAAGATTGACAGAAAAAAAAGAATCCTTGGAACTATTTTCCTTCGCACTCTCGGCTTTTCAACCAGAGAGGAAATAATAGAGGCTTTTTATGTAACGGAGATTCTTAAAATTAAAGATGACCGCGAGACAAAGGAAAAAATTTCCGGTATGGTTCTCGCCAAGTCTGTTATGGTTAAAGATGAAAACGGCGCTAAAGGCGATGAAAAAGCGCTTTACAGGGCGGGTGAAAAACTCCATCCGCATAATGTGGATGAACTTATTAAAAACGGCGTTAAATCGATTTGTTATATAAATTTTGAAGCGGAAAGTTCCCTCAATTCTACAATGCTGTTAAATTGTTTTGAACGCGAGGATATTAAATTTGTAAAAGAAGCCGGAAGCGAACCTACGAAAGAAGAAGCGTTAATGGCCGTTTATTCGGTGTTAATGCCCGGCGAATCCATGACGGTCGATCAGGCGGAAAAAGATTTAATGGGAATGTTCTTCTCCGACCGCCGCTACGATCTTGGCAAGGTTGGCCGTTATAAACTTAACAAAAAATTCGCCCTTGATCTTCCCGCTAATAAATTTACTCTCTCTAACGATGATATTATCGCCACCATGAAACATCTGATTAAAGTGTATGTCGGCGATGAATATATTGACGATATCGATCATCTTGGGAACAGGCGTATACGTTCCGTCGGCGAATTAATGGCGAATCAAATGAAGACCGCGTTCAGCAGAATGGAGCGGATTGCCAAAGAACGGATGAGTTTAAAAGAGACCGATACGATTAAGCCGCAGGAATTAATTTCCATAAAACCGATTGTCGCGTCGATCAAGGAATTCTTCGGGTCGAGCCAGTTGTCTCAGTTTATGGATCAGGTAAACCCGCTTGCCGAGCTTACGCATAAGAGGCGGCTTAACGCCCTCGGCCCCGGAGGTCTTTCACGCGACAGAGCCGGTTTTGAAGTGCGTGAAATTCATTACACCCATTACGGAAGAATGTGCCCGATTGAAACTCCTGAAGGACCGAATATCGGTCTTATTGTCTCACTTGCGAATTACACCCGCGTTAATGAATACGGATTTTTGGAAACCCCTTACCGCAAGGTGAACAAAGGCATCGCGACTAAAGACATTGAGTATCTTTCGGCTATGGACGAGGATAAATATTACATCGCTCAGGCTTCGGCAAAGATAAATGACAACGGCTCCTTCGCCGACGATCAAATTTCCTGCCGCCGTCAGGGCGATTACATTACCCGCGCCCCCGAAGATATTCAATACATGGACGTTTCACCCAAACAGATCATTTCCGTTTCCGCGTCGCTGATTCCGTTCCTTGAACACGATGACGCGAACCGCGCGTTAATGGGCTCCAACATGCAGCGTCAGGCGGTGCCGCTGGTTTTTCCGGAAGCGCCGCGGGTAGGAACGGGAATGGAAGGAAAGTGCGCCTACGATTCGGGCGTTCTTGTGAAGGCGCGAAGGGCGGGTACTGTTATTCGCGTAACGTCACAGGAAGTAATTATAAAGCCGGACAGGGCGGGAAGCGTGAAACCGGCGGCTCAAGTTTCGTTAGACGAAAACGGCAACGATGTTTACCAGCTTATTAAATTCCAAAGGACCAATCAGGATACGTGCTACAACCAGCGCCCCATTGTAAAATTGGGCGATAAAATCGTCGGCGGACAGGTAATTGCGGACGGACCGGCTACCCAAAACGGAGAGCTTGCCCTTGGCAGAAATATTCTTGTAGGCTTTATGCCGTGGAACGGCTACAACTATGAAGACTCGATCCTTATCTCACAGCGCGTGGTAAAGGACGATATGTTTACTTCTATCCATATTAAAGAATTTTCTGTCGAAATAAGGGAAACAAAACTCGGCCCTGAAAAAATCACGCGCGACATTCCCAATACTTCGGAAAAAAGCCTTGACAATCTGGACGGTGAAGGCATTATCCGCGTCGGAGCTAAGGTGCGCTCGGGCGATATATTAGTGGGTAAAGTTACGCCGAAGAGCGAGACCGATACCACGCCTGAATTTAAACTGCTCAATTCAATCTTCGGCGAGAAAGCCAAAGAGGTGCGCGATACTTCGCTTAAGGTTCCGCACGGAATAGATGGAACCGTTATCGACATTCAGCGGCTTAAGAGAACCGATCATGACTCTTTAAGCCCCGGCGTTGATGAAGTGGTAAAAGTGTTAATCGCCACAAAGCGCAAACTGCGCGAGGGCGACAAAATGGCGGGTCGTCACGGCAACAAGGGTGTTGTCGCCCGTATCTTACCCGAGGAAGATATGCCGTTTATGGAAGACGGAACCCCTCTTGATATTTGCCTGACGCCGCTTGGCGTTCCCTCCCGTATGAATATCGGACAGCTTTTGGAGACGGAACTTGGCTGGGCGGGTTCTACTTTGGACGAATGGTATTCAACGCCCGTTTTCCAATCGCCGTCCACCGAACAAATAGAGGTAAAGCTTAGAGAAGCGGGTCTGCCTATGACCAGTAAGGCGGTCTTAAAAGACGGAAAAACAGGCGAAGAATTTGTAAACCCGATTTTCTGCGGAATAATCTACTTTCTTAAATTGCACCACCTTGTCGATGACAAGATGCACGCCCGTTCCACGGGTCCGTACTCGCTTGTCACGCAACAGCCGTTGGGCGGAAAAGCGCAGTTTGGCGGACAGCGGTTAGGTGAAATGGAAGTGTGGGCGCTTGAGGCCTACGGGGCGGCGAATACGTTACAGGAACTTTTAACTATTAAATCGGACGATATGACCGGGCGTTCAAAGATTTACGAGGCGATTGTAAAGGGAGAGCCATCGACGACGGCGGGTATTCCCGAATCATTTAACGTACTTGTTCAGGAATTGCGCGGTCTTGCGCTGGATCTGTCAATCTTTGACGTAAAAGGAAAACAAATACCGCTCACCGAAAAAGATGAGGAATTGATAACTAAGTCGGGAAGTAATTTCTAAAAGGGAGGGGAGTAAAATGCGTGACATTCAGGATTTTGATTCTATAATGATACGGTTGGCCTCGCCGGATATGATCCGGTCGTGGTCTTATGGCGAGGTAAAAAAACCGGAGACGATTAACTACAGGACGCTGAGGCCGGAGAAGGAAGGTCTTTTCTGCGAGCGTATCTTTGGCACTACCAAAGAATGGGAATGTTACTGCGGAAAGTTTAAATCGATCCGTTACAAGGGCGTTATCTGCGACCGTTGCGGCGTTGAGGTTACCCACTTTAAAGTCCGCCGTGAAAGAATGGGTCATATTGAATTGGCGGCTCCCGTGTCGCACATTTGGTATTACCGTTCGGTCCCCAGCAGAATGGGTCTTCTTCTCGATCTTCCCACAAGCCAGTTAAGGTCTGTTCTTTATTACGAAAAATACATCGTAATAGATTCAGGCGACACCAATTTAAAGAAGGGCCAGCTCCTCTCCGAAGAAGAGTACTACGAAGCCCAGGAACACTACGGCGGCGGTTTCTCCGCTGGGATGGGAGCCGAAGCTATTAGTATTCTTCTGGAAAACTTAAACCTCGATCAAATGGCCATGGAACTTAGGGCAAAAATGATTGAAAAGCAAGCAAAGAGCGACAAACGTCTTTTGAAACGCATTGAAATCGTAGAAAATTTTCGCAACTCAAACAACAAGCCGCAGTGGATGATCCTCACCGTGATACCTGTAATCCCCCCCGAACTTCGTCCCATGGTACAGCTTGACGGCGGGCGCTTTGCGACAAGCGACCTTAACGATTTATACCGCAGGGTGATAAACCGCAACAACCGTCTTAAAAGACTGCAAGGTCTTAACGCGCCCGACATAATTATCCGCAACGAAAAGCGTATGTTACAGGAAGCGGTAGACGCGTTATTTGACAATTCAAAGAAAAAGAAAGTTGTTAAAGGCTCCTCTAACCGTCCTCTTAAATCAATCAGCGATATGCTTAAGGGAAAACAGGGACGCTTCCGCCAGAATCTGCTTGGAAAGCGCGTTGACTATTCTGGACGCTCCGTAATTACGGTCGGTCCCGATCTTAAAATGTGGCAATGCGGCATCCCCACAAAGATGGCGCTGGAATTGTTTAAGCCTTTTATAATGAAAAAACTTGTCGATAAGGACGTTGTTTTCAATATTAAAAAAGCAAAAATGCTTGTCGAACAGGAAACGGCCGAAGTTTTCGCAATCCTTGACGAAGTTGTAAAAGAACACCCCGTGCTTCTTAACCGCGCTCCGACTCTGCACAGACTCGGCATTCAGGCGTTTGAGCCGGTGCTGGTGGAAGGCAAGTCCATCAAGCTTCATCCTCTTGTCTGTCACGCTTTTAACGCAGACTTTGACGGCGACCAGATGGCGGTCCATGTTCCGCTAACGCAGGCAGCGCAGATGGAATGTTGGACATTGATGCTTTCGGCGCGTAACCTGTTGAACCCCGCTAACGGAAAGACAATTGTATTCCCGTCCCAGGATATGGTTTTGGGTATTAACTTCCTTACAAGGATTAAGACCGGGGCCAAACGTTCCGGTTCTGAAAATCCTGAAACTAAAGACAGGGTTCCCTATTATTCGTCTCCGGAAGAAGTCCTTATGGCGGTGGAAAGGAAGGCGTTGGACAGGGAAGCGGCAATCCGCGTAAAGCCGCCGAAATTGCCGATTTGGGACAAAGCGGGCAATTTGGCAAAACCTACCGACGACGGCACGATTATTACCTCCGCGGGAAGGCTTATTTTTAACGAAGAACTCCCCGAAGACCTTCCGTTTATTAACTATGAACTTAAAGACAAAGAACTGCGTACCCTTGTTGAATATGTGTTCAAAGAGAAAGGTTCATGGACTACCGTTCAGATGCTGGACGCGATTAAATCAACGGGCTACCGTTATGCGACAGTATTCGGCGCGACCATCGGCGTTGACGACATTGTCATTCCCAAAGAAAAAGCCGAAATGATAGATAAGGCGAATAAAGATGTCGAGTCGATTCAGAAACAATGGCGGCAGGGACATATTACCAATGAAGAACGCTACAATCAGGTTGTTCAGGTTTGGACAAAGGCAAACGAAGAACTTACAAATATTACTATGAAAACCCTTGAATCGGACAGGGACGGCTTTAACTCAATTTACATGATGGCGAACTCGGGCGCGCGCGGAAGCAGAAACCAGATACGCCAGTTAGCGGGAATGCGCGGCCTTATGACGAAGCCGTCGGGCGATATTATCGAGCTTCCTATACGTTCAAACTTTAAAGAAGGACTTTCGGTTATCGAGTTCTTTATTTCAACTAACGGAGCGCGCAAAGGTCTTGCCGATACCGCCCTTAAAACCGCGGAAGCCGGTTATCTTACCCGCCGCCTTGTCGATATCGCGCAGGATATGGTTGTAAATGAAGACGACTGCGGAACAATTAACGGCACCACATATTCGGCGATTAAGCAGGGCGAAGAAATTATAGATCCGTTAAAAGACCGTATTGTCGGGCGCTTTACCCTTGAGCGCGTTAAGCATCCCATTACGGGCGAACTTATTGTCGATGTTAACGAGGAAATTACCGAAGAAATCGCGGCGGCCATTGACGCGGCCGGAGTTGAGACCGTACGGATAAGAACGGTTCTTACATGCGAGGCGAAGTACGGCGTTTGCAGAAAATGTTACGGACGCAACCTTGCCACAAACCGCGCGGTTGATATAGGAGAAGCGGTCGGAACAATCGCGGCGCAGTCCATCGGCCAGCCTGGTACCCAGCTTACAATGCGTACCTTCCACATCGGCGGTGTCGCTACAAAAGTCAGCGAAGAGAGCCGTATAACTTTGAAATATCCCGTATATATAAGGGATGTTGTCGGAACGCACATAAAGCTTGATAACGGACATTTCCTTTTTTCAAGGAGAGGCCACGCGATTGTCAACAAGGTTATGAAGGAATATAAACTTGATCGGAACGATAAGTTGATGACGGCTGACGGAAAGAGAATAAACCGCGGCGACGTGATAATCAAGCGCGGCACAGAAGATATTATTTCTCCTGAAATCGCATATGCGCTTATATTAAAGAAAAAGGAAGGAGATATCCTTTACCTTATCGGTCAGGATCAAAAAATAGAGATCAGGAACGGTTCCGACTTTGAGGCGCAAAAAGGCACGGTCGTGGAAGCCGATAAAAATATCGCGACATTTGACCCGTTCTCCGACCCGATTATCGCGGAAGTGAGCGGAATTGTTAAATATGAGGATATTATTCTTGGTACTACGCTTAAAGAAGAAATTGACGAAGACACGGGCAATATTGAAAAGCGCATAACGGAGTTCCAACATGAGAGCAAACAGCCGCGCGTGTTTATTATCGATGATAATGGAATTCAAGTCGCGTCATACCACCTGCCTTCCGGCGCTTATATTCAGGTAGACGAAGGGGAGCGTATTAAAGCGGGACGCACAATAGCGAAAACATTAAAAGAATCGGCGAAAGCCATGGACATTACGTCCGGTCTTCCGCGCGTCAGCGAGCTTTTTGAAGCGCGTAAACCCAAGAGTCCGGCGGTTCTTGCGCAGGTTTCAGGGACCGTGTATTTCAAAGACCCCGTTAAGGGTAAGCGAAAAATCTCTATTGTCGATAACTTCGGCAGGGAATTTACGCACCTGATACCGATGAATAAACGGCTTTTGGTGCGCGACGGGGACACCGTGGAAGCGGGAGAATTGCTCTGTCAGGGAGCCATTAATCCGCATGATGTTCTGTATATCCTCGGCGAAGGAAAATTACAGCGTTATCTGATGGATGAAATCCAAAACGTATACCGTCATCAGGGCGTGTCTATAAATGATAAGCATATCGGTGTAATCATCAGGCAGATGATGCGTAAGGTGGAAATAAGATTTGTTGGCGACACGAAATTCATCTACGGTTCTTCCGTGGACAAATACCGTTTCCACGAGGAAAACGCGCGCGTAATGGCGGAAGGCGGACAGCCCGCTATCGCCCAGCCGATGTTCCAAGGGATAACAAAAGCGTCGCTTAACATCGATTCGTTCCTTTCCGCCGCCAGTTTCCAGGAAACGACAAGGGTTCTTACAAACGCCGCTATCGCGGGTTCTACGGACTATCTTCGCGGCTTAAAGGAAAATATCATCATAGGACACCCGATCCCGGCGGGAACGGGAATGAAACGTTACCACAATGTTAAACTTTTCGATGAAGACAGTCAGGACTTGGATGAATATATGCAGGAAATCCTTGACAGGCGCAGACAGGAAGCCGAGGCGATTTCAGGTAACGAAAATACCCAAGAAGAATACAACACTGTTGAGGAATCCGAGGATTAGCGTTGCAGTACCGTATTGATAAAAAGACGGGAAATAAATTATCGGTTCTAAGTTTTGGATGTATGCGTTTTCCTAATAAACTTGGAATTACGGATATTCAAAAAACGGAAAAACTTATAATGTACGCCGTTGAAAAAGGCGTAAATTATTTTGATACGGCATGGATATATCCGGGTAGCGAAGAGGCTTTAGGTTCCGCTTTAAGCGGAAACAACGCGCGTAACAAGGTTTATATCGCGACGAAACTGCCGCTTGTAATGCTTAAACCTTCCCGTGATAACAAAATTGATTTTGACAAGTACTTAAATCAATCACTTGAAAGGCTTAAAACGGATTATATCGATTATTACCTGATGCACATGGTTACCGATACCGAGCAGTGGAAAAAGCTGAAAAACGCCGGAATTGAAAGTTGGATAGCGCAGAAAAAAAAAGCCGGGCTGATAAAGCGCATAGGCTTTTCATTCCATGGACAGGTGAGCGAGTTTTTAAAAATCCTCGGTAATTATGATTGGGAATCGGCTTTGATTCAGTATAATTACTTTGATGAAAATTTTCAGGCGGGCGTTACGGGGCTTCGCGCCGCCGCCGCAAGAATGCCGGTTGCGATTATGGAGCCGCTTCTCGGCGGAAAACTTGCCGCGGGACTGCCGAAAGAGGCGGTTAAATTATTTAAAAACGCCGATACGGAATTATCGCCCGCAGGCTGGGCATTTAACTGGCTGTGGAATCAGGGGGAAGTAACTACAGTTCTATCCGGCATGAACACAAAAGAACAACTGGAAGAAAACATCGCTCTTGCGGAAAAATCATCCGTAGGAATGTTAAACGATACCAAGTTAGCCGTTTACAAGTCGGCGCTTGATGTTATAAAACGCTCCTGCAAAATACGCTGTACCGGTTGTAATTACTGTATGCCTTGTCCTGTCGGGGTAAATATTTCCGGTTCTTTTTCAGCATATAACGTGATATATTCCATGGGTTATGTCGAAGGAATGAAACAATACATTACAAGCACCGGATTGACGCAGGAAAAAAGCGGTAGTCCGCGACTCTGTATAAAATGCGGCAAATGCGAACCTAAATGTCCGCAAAGTATTCCGATTATGGAAGAACTTGTTACCGTTAAAAAGAGAATGGAACCGCCGTTTGTAAGGTTTATAGGTTTTTGCGCCAGAATCTTCTTTGGCAATAAACGCCGAAAATAATAAATATAATTAATTATGGAATTATTGTTATTTTGGATAAAAATCACAGTAAAAAGAATATTAAACCTCTTTATATCTTCTCCTTTGACAATTATTTGGGTAATGATAATTATTACTTCTTTTATATACGCGTTTACAAACAGGCATATTGTAATAATGCCGTATATACGAATAATAGAAAATAAAGAAGTACGGGATATTGGTTCATTGGAAAGATTATTTTTAAATAATTTGCCGCAAAATGTTTTATCAATAAATATTTAAAGAAAATATGAAACAAAGGAGTGTTTAAATGAAAGAAATTGACGCGAATAAAGCGGCATGGGGATTATTGTCAAAAGACCATTATGAATATTGTAAAAAGGCGTTACAGGAAAAGAAGTGTAATTTTAGTAAAATCATTGAAAGAGAATTGGGAGATATTTCAGGAAAAACCGTAATTCATCTTCAATGTAATGCTGGAGCCGATACCATTTTATTGGCACAAAGAGGCGCGACCGTTACCGGAGTTGATTTAGTGCCCGATAACATAAAATACGCGCGAAAAATGGCGCGGGAATTGGGTATTACCAATATCGACTTTATAGAATCGGACATTATGGACTTTAAGGAAAAACACGACAAAAAATATGACATGGTATTTACAACCGAGGGAGTGCTATGTTGGCTTCCCGATTTGAATAAATGGGCTGAAACAATAAGGCATTTGCTGAAAGAAAACGGCGTTTTGTATTTGCTTGACGGACATCCCTTTTATATGGTTTTTGATGAGGAAAAATTAAAAGAAAATAAACTGGAAATAAAATATCCGTATTTTATCAGGGAACCGGAACATAATGATACGCTTGGCGGATGGTTTTCCAAAGCTAAAAAAACTGATCATTATGAATGGATGTATAAAGTAAGCGATATAATAAATTCATTGATAAATGCCGGATTAACGATAGAATATTTTAACGAGTATGATACTCTATATTTTGACATGGGCGGAATGGAAAAGGGCATTGAAGGAGAATACCATTTTCCGTTTTTCGACAAAAAAATACCGTTTACATTCAGCCTTAGAGCAAGGTTAATTAAATGATAATGACGGATTTTTTACAATATTTAACTTAATAACCATACTAACCGCGGTAAATATTCGATAAAAAATAATTTTTTTCATTTTCGGTCAAGCAAAATGGCAAGTCCACGCCATATATAGGCGGAGGTTTTTATGAAACATTTGTTTGTATTTTTTCTGATCATTGTCATCTGTAGCTGCGCGGCGTTTACCGCAAAACGCGGGCTGAACGATGGAGACGGGGAAATCCTTGAGGGAATAGGGCAGGGATTCCGGGGGCCTATAGCCGTGCAAGTGCGCCTGAATGGGAGCGGTATTACGGATATTGAAATAGTCGATTCCGTGGAAGATCGCTTTGTAGGGGGAACAGCTATTGAAGAATTGCTTGATCTTGTAATAATGTATAATTCCACGGATATTGACGCGGTTTCCGGCGCGACAGAGTCAAGCGAGGGGTTTTTAGAGGCGGTGCGAAATGCTATACTTAAAAGGTGATTTTGCCAAAGGATTCACGATGTTTGAATCTTCAATTTATTAATTTTCTTTTAAAACCGTATTTTTTAGTCGTTTGCGTATTATTATTTTCTCTTTTTTCCTGTGAAACCAAAAAATCCAAGGTAACTGACGGGTCTGTAAAAAATGATATAGAGTTGAATGATCGGAAAAATATGGAAGTTATAGAAGATAAAAATGAAAATGACGCTCTTACGCTTGATCTATTGAAAATTTTAAATGGAGATACTTACCTTTGGATTCTTGTCGATAAAAATAACCCTATCGGCGATTATGCGCCGCAGGATCTTGTCGTATTAAAAAGCGCTAATTACGGGAATACTCCCGGCATTCAACTTCGCGCGAGCGCCGCCGCCGCATTGGAAGAAATGGCTATTGCCGCCGGAAAAGCCGGATTAAAATTGGTTGTCAGTTCCGCTTACCGTTCGCGTTCCTATCAGGCTAATCTTTACGATCGTTATGTCAAAACGATGGGACGGGAAGCGACGGACAGGGTATCTGCCCGTCCCGGTTACAGTCAGCACCAATTAGGGCTTATCGTTGATTTTTATCCTGTTGACAACGCCTTTGCCGAATCCGCCGAAGGTATCTGGGTTAAGGCAAACGCTTCCAAATTCGGCTGGTCTCTTTCATATCCCGAAGGTTTGGAAGACGTAACCGGTTATAGCTGGGAAAGCTGGCATTACAGGTATGTAGGCGGGGAACTCGCGGAATTTATCGATAAATATTTTGACGGTATACAACAAAACGCTCTTGTGTTTATTCATGAATGGGAGCGAAAAAGGGCTTTTTAATTATAGAGAAAAATGTTATACTAAAGAGATGAGTAACTGTTTATTTTGTAAAATAATAGCGGGAGAAATTCCAAGCAAGAAACTTTACGAAGACGATGAAATGCTCGCCTTTTACGACATAAATCCGATGGCTCCCGTGCATTTTCTGGTTATCCCTAAGAAACACATTGAGAACCTATTCGTTTTGGATGAGTCCGACGCCGCTCTTGTAGGCCGTTTGTTTATCAAAGCGAGGGAACTTGCTAAGGAGCGGGGCTGTGAAGAAAAGGGAGGACGCTTTGTCATTAACGCTAAAACGGACGGAGGGCAAACGGTTGATCATCTGCACATTCATTTTCTCGGGGGCCGCGCGCTTGGCTGGCCTCCCGGCTGAAGGGCGGGGATCAAATGGCTATTGAAAAACATATTAACTTTTTTGAACTTCAAAAAGCATGCGAAAAACCGGGATGCCCGCTGTGTACATTAGTTAAAGATCGGGCGTTCAAATACATAGACAACACATTATTTGAACATGTCGCCGATCGCGGTTTTCGCGCGCTTTTCCGAGCCGCAGGAGGTTTTTGTTCTTTTCATTCAAGAGGACTTGTGTCTTTCCGCGACGGTCTTGCTGTCGCGATATTAAGCCGTGATATTCTTGAAGACCGAATTACTTCCTTTGAAAAAAAACTCCCGTGGCGCCCGAAAGGACGCTGTCCCGTCTGTATTGAAAGAGAAAAGATTGAAAAGGAGTATCTTGATTTTTTATGCGACTGCGGCGGTAACTCAAGTGAAGAGCGGGAATTGAGGATGTTTTTTACTTCATCTGACGGTTTATGCGCCCCCCATTATTCAGAACTTTTATTTATTCCAAAAGGTCAAAAAAGAACGGTTCCCGCATGGATTAAAGATTTTCAGGAACATAAATTCAAAGAACTTAAAAAAAGACTGGACGTATTTATCGAACTTTCCGCCTACGGCAGACAGAAAGAATTTGCCGCTCTGAGCGAGAAAGATCAGGTTGTTTGGAAAGAAGCCGCGGCATATTTGTCGGAGAATATTGAATAATATTATCTTTTCAATAAATATGTTGTATTATACATATTTAATGTTTTTTGTTTATTTGAATAAACAATCTTTAAACATATATCTCCATAATTTTCATCATAAACATTACTATCCATATCAAGCAGATATTTACCCTCGGTAATTTTAGAGTTATTCTGATCTTCAATATCACAAGCGATAAGATTAATAATTATACTCAAGATAATTATAAAAATAAAATGTGTATAATATTTCATTTTAAATAATTCTCTCTCCCTTTATTGCGGTTAATCCTTTTTACTATTCAAAAATGAACGCGATCCCGAATTGGCTGTAATACGGCATAGAACGGAATTGGCCGTATGGGTTTATGCCTACATAGTAGCGAATTCCCATTCCTATTTTAGAAAAATAATTGGATTTTTGATTAAGCATAACAATCCTCATATTTAATCATTCTAAATATTTTTACATTATTGTCAATAAAATCTTATTTTCTCAGTCTCTCAATCACGGGAACCAACGCCTTCAGACGGATAACTTTGCCTCCCCCGTTCGCTCTGTTTCTGTATCTTTCTCCGTCGTCGGCAAAATTAAAATCTTCTCCTATAAAGGGAGCGTAACGTTTTTGCGTCCAATGAAGCGAAGGGTCTTTTAATGAGGCGGACGGATTAGAGGGATCAAAGTAAATAAATGATTCGTGAACGCCGCGTTCTTCGGGCAGTGAAAAATTATTACAGTGCAGATAACGTATCACTCCTTTTTTAAAATCAACCGACTGTATAACCGCGGAATGTACAACTTCGCCGTCAACGTCGCGGAAAAGCATAACGTCGGCGGGGCGGAGGTTGCGTATCTCATCCGTCACCTGGATTATCTGGGAGTTTTTGGAACTGAAAAAAGAAGTGCCTATAAATTGCGAATAATTCGCGCGGACGGACACGCCGAGAGCGGAACTTAACGCCCTGCCAAGATCAACCCCGCCCTTTCGCGCCGTGTAGGAAAGAACATGCCAAACAAAACCGGAACAATCCATTCCCACAAGACCGATGCAGTAAATATAATTATATACGTCGCTTTCCGTCGCGCCCCGTCCCGATGTTAACACGTAGGGACGATGCGGAAGACCGGAAAATAAATCCGTTTTTAATCTTGCGATAATAAAAAGATCCGATGATATACTCCAGCTTCTTTCAACTAAATCAAAAATAATTACTTTTTCATGTCCGGAAGAAAGAGCCTTTATATATTCCGCAAATTCTTTGGAGTCCAATATATTTTCAATGATAGGCCATAAAATTTCAGGGCTTCCCTTGCCGTCTTCAATAAAATTTATAGGAGTTTTCAGTAATATATCGCGTTCCGTATTCATAGCGAAAGGAATACGGATATTCATCACCCTGCCGTCGATGATCTTTGTTCTTATACATTTCCTGTAAGCTTCTTCAATAATCCTTTCTACACCGTTGCCCCAAAGATTAGCGGGATCTGAAAAAGAGGCAAGCTGATTGGTTTGCGCCGCCGTGAATCCTGAGTTAAAAATAAAAAGTATTAAAAAAGCGATCCAACGGCTTACTCTTTCATAATCTTTTTGAATGACCAAACGCATAAGTAATTTTTACTCCCTGACCCCTGACGTGGCAAGATTCCGTATTTTCCGGATCATCGTTAACCGCGATCCCTCTATAACATTATCGGCTTTTCTATAAAAAACGCCGCTTGTGTCAATTAAACGCGCGGAATCGTCAAATTTACGCTGTTCAAACCGTTTCTGCGAGAAAATATCGGAAATAAGGCCGTCTTCGATTAATACCGCGCACTGTTCCATGGCGGCTAGGTCCGTAAAAACTGTTCCGTTGTATATGCGGACTGATTTCATCGATAAATCAATATTATAATCATTTTACGGAATTTTCAATAAGCGCGGTATGCTTGATATATCTATCTACAAATAGTAATATTAAATAATAAATATGAAATAAAAAATAATATATTGTTGAAAAGGGGTGCTATATGAAAATTTTAATAAGAAACACGGTATTTTTTATTCTGACCGCTATTTTATCGCTTTCAACCGTAACCTGTGCTGATCCGGGTACCGATGAATTATCCGCATATTTTGATACGCTTAATGTTTCCGGCGAACAGGTGTGGATGCCCAATTATAATACCGGAAAAGTAAGCCAGATGCTTTTAAAATTTGAAGGCGATCGTAATGTTGATGTTATTGTTATGGGCTATACCGGCGCTTCTACGGTAGGTACGGGTAAAATTGAAGGAGGGATTTTAAATTTTAATGTCGCCGTAATGAACGATAGTAATTTACTTGATAGCGCTAATTTACTTTATATTTATTTTAATGAGTGGTATAAAGTGGGAGATAACGGAAATAATATAGTTATGACCCCTGCGGTAAAGGGTAATGTAATTACATTTGTTACGCTATATAACGGTACAACGCCAAGTGAAGCGATAGTTAGAGAAGGATTCTCCGGTACAAGTAGTTCGCTTACGGGTGAGTATATTTATTATCTTTATGTGGAAGCTGATTGTACAATATCCGTAAGCGAAGAGATAAAAAAGACGGATTTACAATATACATTCGAAAAATTTGATGATCTGTCATTGAAACGCGGATGGAACACCGTATGCAAAAGTGAAACTTATACCACTACAGGGGAATCGTCTTACTCGATGAAAGTTAAAAATCCGGCAATCAACTGGGTAGTACAGAGGACAAGAAATTAACGGGCCCCTCCGTTTGTTATTTTCTACTGGCTAAATATTGTTCAAATCTGCGCTGAATATCCGTCCTCTGTTTGTAAACGTTTTCCCAGATTACGGGAATACTGTTGGCTAGGATTTCATTGACAGGTTTTGAATCGTACGGAGTATTTTCAAAATTCGCCCTTACAGAATGCATCCATCCCGCTACAATGGCGTTTTGTCCATCGACGCTTAAAAACCAGTTGGCAATATCTTCCGCCGCCTTTGTGTTTTTGTTGGCGCTCCATTTGGTATTTATAATCATAATCGGGGACGGAATAACGACAGCGCCGTCCGTGGGGTATATCACTTCCAGTTTGGATTTATTTTTTTCGCGTATGCTTAAAATTGATTCTTCATTGATCATCGCGATCTTACAATCGCCGGATTCCAGTTTTTTTATGGTTTGATCAGAACCGTAATCAATGGCAACCCTTTGTTTGCCGAGAGCTTCAAAATATTCATAACCGTACTTGTCTTTTAACGCTGTTACGGTCGCCATAGTAGTGCCGGAGACAAGCGGGTTGCGCATGGAAATAGCTCCCGCTACTTTTGGGTCAAAGGCAAATGAACGAAAAGAATCCGGAAGGTTGTTTTTTAAATACTTTTCAGGATTATACGCCAGTACCATGGTACTGATACGCACGGGATACCAGTAACCTTCCTTGTCATAATCAAACGCCAAATCGGAAGCTTCTTTGGAAATAAAAGAATGAAGTATTCCTTTCTCTTTTAATTCAAATGAATACGCTGGATCCGCGGTCATCAGAATATCGCAGCCCAATCTGCCTGAGGCGCGTTCTGTAGAGATTTTATTTTCCAGAGTGCCGGTTCCGCCGTAAACAAATTCAATTTTATATTTTGGGAATTTCTTTTTTAATTCAATTTTCACGGAATCAATAACATCCTGATACATGGAAGTATAAATTACTATTTTATTTTTAGAGCCGAAGTCCGAACCGCCGGAGGCAAAAACAAAAGGAATTGCCGCGGTTACTAATAATAAACATATAAACTTTTTCATGCGTTTCTCCTGATTTTATTCCACGGTTGTTACAATTTCAAAAAGTATCATTTCAACGCGGCGGTTAAGCGCCGTGTAGCTGGTATTGTTTCCAAAAAGAACTCTTTCACCGCCATAGCCGCTACACGATACACGGTCTTTTAAGTTTGGGTTTTCATAAGCCGCAGGTTGATTCCCGTCTAATATGTTATAATCAGCCATAAGTACCCGCCTTACGTCGGTTGCCCTGTTATTACTTAATGTTGTTAAATCACTTTGTTCTCCTTCCGTAAAATTAACAGGATTAGCGTGACCATGCAACATAATAATATAACTTGGGTTATTTTTTAATTGATTCGCCATTTCATTAATAATTGACAAATTATAGGCTTTTTCCTGATCGGTAAGATCGGTCTGGGCGGACGGACCGTGAGGACCGTTAACTACGGATGAATCGCCTGCAAAAATAACATATTCAATACCGATAATTTTTATACTTTGAAGAATCCTTTGCGACGGTTGCTGACTTACAATGTATTGAATCTGCTCATTGGTAAGATACTCCATAATATCACTTGGAGGAATTTCTTGGATTATATTTTTAACCACGTCCGCGGGAATCTGCTCTTTGATTATTCTTATTATTTCGCTAACATCACCCGCATTTGCCGGGTCTTTAAGCCAGTTTATTATTGAATCCTTATCCGGCGGCGTTTGTATGTATCGTATTACATCCTGATAAACCGTAACATACTCAGGTACTGTTTTTATAACTTCGACCGTTTCATAAATTATTTCCGGGGGAAGTTGTTCGTAAACATATTCAGTAATTGTCTGCTGGGGAAGCTGTACAAAAACAGTTTTATAAACAATTTCTTCTTGAACTATTGTTTCATAACTTACTTGGGGAATATATTTAAATAATGCGATATATTCAGGTTCTTGCTGTTCTTCTACCCACCATTGCCCGATAACAGGATTTGTTATATCGCAAGTCGTAAAGCAAACGGAAATAATAACAATTAAACTAAAAATCAACAATATCGTTTTGTTTTTCATGGTATACCTTCCTTTTTATTTCTTGTTTATTTAAGATCAACTTGAATAACCATCAACTCAACGCGGCGGTTTCTGTTTCTGATATCCCATTCGTTTGTGGCGTTTCTTGTGCCGCCATAGGCGATAAGAACCATTTGATCGTCGCTTACGCCTCTTTTCCTGAGTTGTTCCGCTACCGTATTTGACCGCAGGGCGCTAAGAGCCATTAAGTCTTCCGCTTCGCTGTGATTAATCGTAAGCGGATTGGCATGCCCTTCAAGCCTTAAGCGGTAATCGGGATTTTCTTTTAAGTCTTTCGCGATTTGATCGAGTATAAGCTCATTAAGCTGTTGGGCGTCGCGATCAATGCCTATATTATAACTTCCAATATCCGGTCCGAATATTATATATTCAATAGAAGTAATTTTTATTACTTTAATAATATCGTTTGGCTGCATTGTTTTAATGACTTCTACTCTCTCTACCTCTTTTTGATATTTACCTTTTTCCGGTAGTGGGAATTTATATCCGGCCGTAATTGAAGCCCCGAATAGATGAGGATATCCGCCCCTGCCCATAGCCTCGATATGCCATCTTTCGGTCAGAGGTATCGTAATTCCTAATGCGCCGTCCGCAAGTAGTGATCCTCGGGTCCTTGTTACATCGTTAAAAACATTTTCATCATCTTTACTTCCCCTGTACGCCGATATCAAACCTAATCCTAACTGGGCAAAAATATCTATTTTTTTCTTTTCATTTTTACCAAGCCGCAGAAAGTTCCAGCGCAGGTAAACCTGGCCTTCAAATGTAAGAATATTGCTTTTATCATCTCCGTTTTCGGCGCTGTAATTTATGCCGACTTTAGCCCCGACCATTAACGGCGGCGAAAGCCAAAGTTTTGGGTCAATAACCAATTGAAAAGAAAATCCGTCTACAAGGATACCGCTCATTCCAAGCCCCACATCCAATGCCCAGAAATCCCCGGCGGGAAATTCCGTTTGAGCGTGTAGTTTGTTTAAAGATATTAAGAAAATCATTTGAAGTAAAATAATTTTAATTATTTTTATTGTATTTTTTTTGGGCAGTCTCATTCCTCTCCTCTTATGTATCATTATAACATAAAAATTAAATTCGTCAAATATTCTTTTTTATTTATTAATATATTAACTGATAGACATTTGAGGCTTGTTTATTTACTCATGAAAATCAAATGAAGACAATACGCCTTCATTAATAACTTGGGATCATTTTTTTTGATTAGATACTACCGCTTTAGTACGGAAACAACCCTTTCCAAAACTTTTTTTCTGTCCAAAGGTTTCACGATGTAGCTCTTCGCTCCCATTAAGAGGCACTTCTTTACTACATCTTCCTTACCCAAGGCGCTTACCATTATAATATTGGCATTCTTGTCAAATTCGAGAATTTTTTCCAATGCGGAAACGCCATCCATAACCGGCATGGTAATATCCAGGGTAACCAAATCAATGTTTGGATGTAAAGCTTTGTATTTTTCTACACCTTGTGCTCCGTCGGCGGCTGTGTCCGCTACATCAAAACCTTCCGATGTGAAAATTTGACCTAACTGTTTTGCAATAAACATGGAATCGTCAACAACCAGTACACGGTACGGTACACCTTCTGGCTTTATTCCTTCAGCGGTTTTTTCATTGATATTAGGCATATCAGTCTTTGCTATCATCCTGTACGCTCCTCTTGATACAATAATATGATATAATTTAAAAATAGTCAAGTATTGAAAGCATTAAATATTCATCTTTATGAAAAACTTTCAATAAAGTTAATTTTAATATTAAACTTGGAGATTGTCAATGAGCGTACCTTTTTACCTTGCGCCTATGGCGGAGATAAGCCACAGGGCATTTAGGGAGCTAATTGAGGATTTTGGGGGCTGTGACTGTTATTTTTCCGAAATGATAAGCGCCGCGGCCCTTTTTGCGGGCGGTCCTTATGAAAAATGGTATATTGACACGGCTCCAAGGCCGGAAAAGGTCGTTTTTCAAGTCGTTGGCTCGGATATTGGGCAAATTTCCAAGGCTGTAACCCTTCTGGACGAGCTTGAATGCGCAGGAATAGATATAAATATGGGCTGTAGCGCCCCTTTAATCCGAAAAGCAGGCGCAGGAGCCGCATGGATGGCTTCGATTGACCGTGCCGGAGAGCTAATTTCCCATATTAGACCGCTAATTAAACGCCGCCTAAGCGTAAAATTACGCATTGGTTACAAAGATGATTTTGATTATTTGGTACGGTTCTGCCGCCGTCTTGAATCTGAGGGAGTAGAATTTATTACCCTACACCCCCGGCTGGTTACTGAAAAATTCAAACGCCTTGCCCGCTGGGAATATGTTGGGCGCTTAAAGCAGGAATTGAAAATCCCGGTAGCCGGAAACGGGGACATATCCACGCCAAAGGAGCTTGTCCGTAGGGCGGAGGACGGCTCATGCGACGCTGTCATGGCGGGGCGGGCGGCGGTGCGTCAACCGTGGATCTTTGCCCAAGCTCGTGAGATTGAAGGCACGGGTTCAAATTCAAATAAGACAATTCCTGTCCCAAATATCGAAGAAACCGGACTTTGTTTTTTAGAACTGCTAACCCAATACCAGCCGCCTGATTTTCATATTTCCAGAGCCATGCGTTTTTTCGGTTTTTTCTGCGACAACTTAAAATGGGGTAATTATTTAAAAACCCAGTTGAACAGGGAAAAAACCTTATCCGGTATTGAGATGGTTTGGAAAGGGTATTTTAAATTGAACGAAGAAGAATCTAACCACTAACAACTGCAAGTATTTTATGATAGTAGTATAACAACTTGATATTTTATTCTATAATTTTATTCATGGGGAAGAATTGTGAAAAAGGCGGTTGTTTTTTAGTTTTAGCTTTTGTTTTTTGCGGCGTGTGTTTTTCACAAACCGCAAAAACCGTAAATGCTACTATAGAAATTACCAATGTTGTTGTTAATGGCGGTAAAATTTATTTGGCGATATTTGCGACAAGCGAAAGTTTTAAAGAAGAAGTACCGGATATAGCGTTTGAATTACAGGATGACAAGACCTCTTTAATTAAGGAAGTATCGCTGGCGCACGGGGAATATGTGATAACGGCATTACAGGATGCTAATAATAATAAAATACTTGATTATGATCATTTGGGGATTCCAAAAGAACTAGTCGGCATATCCAACTATTTCGGACATGGATTTCCCACAAAAAGTTTTGATCATCAAAAAATATTAATTGATGAAAAAACCGGAATAATAGTTATTGGTTTGTATAGATTTTAAGCGGAGCAGTTTATTTAATTCGCAGTAATTCTTTCTGTTTGCGTTTTTCTTTGTCTCCCTTAGCGACGTATATCGGTTTCATTGTCCGGGGATCGAGTCCTGTGTGGTACATCACGGTAGACATGGTTCCGGGGGTGGGATAAAAGTCCTGCGTTTGCTCCGGGGCAAAGCGCGTTTTTTTTAAATACCGCGCGAGTTCTTCCGCTTCCTTCATGCCCGCGCCGGGGTGGGAGGTTATAAAATACGGCAGTAGATACTGTTTCAGTCCAAGCCGTTTGTTTACAGCGGAAAAGTCTTTTCTGAATTCCTCATAACTTGGGTGGGGGCATTTGCCCATCGCTTCCAGAACATTCGCGCAGATATGTTCCGGCGCTACTTTTAACTGGCCGCTGATATGGAATCGGCATAAGGTTTCCAAAAACTCTTTTCCGTGTTTTTGATCATGCTGGATAAAATCGAAGCGCAGTCCCGAGCGGATAAATACCTTTTTAATACCGGGAATTTCGCGCAATGCTCTTAATGTTTTTAAATACAGACCGTGATCCGCTTTTAACTTTGGACAGGCTTGAGGATACAGACATTCCCTGTTTGCGCAAAAACCGCCGCGTTCCTGCCTTTCGCATACGGGTCTGAAAAAATTGGCGGTAGGTCCGCCGACATCGTGAATGTATCCTTTAAAGTCGGGATGAGCGGCAAGAGTACGCGCTTCGCGGAGCAGACTTTCCTTGCTACGCCCGACGACGGCACGTCCTTGGAGACCCGTAATCGCGCAAAAAGAACAGCCGCCAAAACAGCCACGGCTTGAAACCAGTGAAAAGGAAACTTCTTTTAACGCGTTAATGCCTCCTTGCGCGTCATACATTGGGTGGGCTTTGCGCGTAAAGGGAAGTTCATACAAGGTATCCAATTCTTTGGTAGAGAGGGGCAAAGCGGGGGGATTTTGGATAACCCAGCGATCCCCGTCGTTTTCTTCAACAAGCGGTTTTGCGCCTAAAGGATCGGAGTTTTGTTTTTGTATCATAAAATGTTCGGCATAGGCGCGTAATGAGGCATCGTCTTTCTCTTTTATAGTTTCATATTTTGGCAGAAAACACGCGTTTTTCCATTGATCGACGGCGGCTCTTCCATGAACACGGACGCAAGTTCCCCTCTCATTATTTATACCGCCGATCGCTTCACCCGCCGCTAACCGGCGCGCTATATTTAGCAGAGGCCTTTCTCCCATTCCAAAGACAAGAATGTCCGCTTTTGAATCAAGCAGAATCGAGCGGCGTACGGTATCAGACCAGTAATCATAGTGGGCAAAGCGGCGAAGGCTCGCTTCAATTCCTCCGATAATTACCGGCACATCTTTGTACGCGCGCCTGATCCCCTCTACATAAACCAATGTTGCCCTGTCGGGACGCAGACCGCTTTTCCCTATCGGCGAATACGCGTCATCGGAGCGTTTGCGTTTTGCGGTGGTGTAATGCGCGACCATGGAGTCCATGTTGCCAGCGCCGACCAAAAAAGCGAGACACGGTCGTCCCAATACGGTATATGATGAGGGATTTTTCCAGTCAGGTTGAGGAATTATTCCGGCGCGAAAACCCGCCGCTTCCAACGCTCGGCACAATAGCGCCGCCGCGAAAGAAGGGTGATCCACATAAGCGTCGCCTGATACAAAGATGAAGTCACATTCTTTCCAGCCGCGTTCATCCATGTCGCGGCGGCAAATTGGCAGTAATTTGCCTGACAGCGAACTGCCTTGAGGGGAATCGTTCGGTTTAGACCCCGACGACGGCTTTGACCTGGGGTATTTCCTTTTTGAGGTAATTTTCGATTCCCATTTTAAGGGTCATCTGAGACATCGGGCAGTGACCGCAAGCCCCGGTAAGTTTTACCGAGACGGTTCCTTCATTGTCTACAGAGACAAATTCAACGTCTCCGCCGTCAGCCTGCAAAGACGGCCGTACATTTTCCAATGCGGCTCTTACTTGTTCTTCCATATATACTCCTTCGTGGTTTACGCTCCGGTTCAAATCCCTCTGTCGCCAATGTGGAGTTTTACGAAGTAAAACTCCTAAGCAAAAAATCTGTAAGATTTTTTGCAACGGAGAGAGAGGGATTTAGGGTTCCAGTCGCGGACATCCTGTCAGCTCCTTCCACCCCCGCCTGCGCATTCCCCGGCGCGTCCATGCGCCGACATTTTTCAAGGCAAGGCTATCGCCTTGGGATTTTTTGCAGGAACGCTCCGGTTCAAATCCCTCAATCTTTCATTAATTGTTAATCTATTTAATAGTGACAAAATTATTCACTATTAAATAAATTATCGGAGAGAGAGGGATTTGAACCCTCGGTACCCTTCCGGGTACACACGACTTCCAATCGTGCACCTTCGGCCGCTCGGTCATCTCTCCAAATAACTAGCGGAGAGAGGGGGATTCGCCTTCCAGTCGCTGACATCCTGTCAGCCCCTTCCAGGCCGCCTGCGCGTTCCCGGCGCATACGCCCCTTCGGGTCGTTTGCCGAAAGGAAGGATTTACTGCACCGCCATTTGGCGGTGCGACGTCATCCAGCGCCGGATTTATTGGTCAAGGTTTATACCTTGGCTTCGTAGGAACGCTCCGGTTCGAATCCCCAATACTTCTCTCCATTCCAACATTTTTTTATAAATAGCGTTGCTTCAATATTTGAAACAACTAGCGGAGAGAGGGGGATTCGAACCCCCGGAACCCGTAAGGGCTCAACGGTTTTCGAGACCGCCCGATTCAACCGCTCTCGCATCTCTCCGATTTGGGAACCGCGTGGGCTGCGATGTTGATTCGCAGTACGGCGGATGTTCCCGATAGAGCTTAGATTACTGTAACTATGGAAGGGATTTGTGTCAAGGGACGGTAAATCATTTCACCGTGATAGTATACGCCGTTTTAATGGCGTATACTATTTTATATCCGCATTTGTAATACTCAGCTTTCCGTCCGCTTTGCGAGTGGCGATTTTTTTGAAATAATCCGCATATTGTCTATCCATTACGGCTATATGCGTTAAAACCCAATCTTTAAGAAAACGGGCGAATTTTTCAAGTACCAGTCGCTTTCCGGCTTCAAAGTCTTTTACGCTCTTAACAACCGTCAGCGTAAATTCATCGTGAACTTTTTTATGTTCGGCGTAGCCCGGAAATTTGGTTCCAATCATTAATTTTTCTTCCGCTTGAAAATGTTCTTTTATATACTGGACCGCCTGTTGAATAACTAACGCAAAATAAGCGCGTTCATCATTCTCGTTCCCGCTGGCATGATTGAACAAATCGTTTACGAAATCTATAAGACCTTTGTGTTGGTTGTCAATTAATTTTACCCCCATCGAATATGTATTAGACCATGTAACACAATTTTTGGACTGTGGGAGTACGGACGTTGTTTTAGGATCCATTTTATGCCTCCTTATAATTTTATAAGCGGATTAACTTATTACCGATGTACTTGCTGTTTATCATTATAGATTTATCCTAATAATAAATATAGTAAAAAATTACTAAAAGTTTTAGTGTCTTTTTTAGGAAAAAGGTTAATTGTTAAGATGTCGATTGTTTGATAACGAATGGATAATTGCGATGAGTTGGGGAGAATGAGGAAAGCAGTCCAGATACTATTTCATATCCATTACTTGTCTGTTGTTTTTTTTCCATATTATATTAACCTTATAAGAAAGAAAACGAAAAGAGAGAAATGAAGAATGGCGAAAGGACATAAAAGAAAAAGCAAAGAAATAGCGGTAACACCCAATCAATTTTTCCTGTATAAAGACAACTCAGGACGAGTGCAGATTAATGCGCTTTTTCGTGATGAAACGCTCTGGCTTACGCAGAAAGCGATGGCTGAATTGTTTGAGGTGGAAATCCCTGCTATAAGTAAGCATATAAAGAACATAATTACTGACGGCGAGTTAACGGAAAATCAAGTTATTTCCAAAATGGAAACAACTGCCGCCGATGGAAAAAACTATAACACCGCTTTTTACAACCTTGATATGATTATCGCAGTAGGTTACCGTGTCAATTCCAAAAAAGCGACAGCTTTTCGTATTTGGGCGACAGAAGTTTTACGAGAGTATATTGTCAAAGGTTTTGCCTTGGATGACGAGCGTTTAAAGAAAGTGAATAAGTTTGGCGTGGACTATTTCCGTGAAATGCTTGACCGTATTAAGGAAATTCGTGTAAGCGAGCGCCGTCTTTATCAGCAACTGAAAGATATTTACGCGCTTTCCGCGGACTACAACCGGGATTATCGGGAAACCATTGAATTTTTTGCCCGAGTACAAAATAAAGTGCATTATGCCATAACGGGACACACCGCCCCAGAAATTATCCACGATCGCGCAGATTCACAAAAAAACAATATGGGACTGACCACATGGGAAGGAAGCCCGAACCGGCGTATTACCCGTACCGATGTTATTATCGCAAAAAACTATTTGCAACAGGGCGAACTTGACGATTTGCGTTATATAGTAATTGCGTTTTTGGACTTTGCCGAACACGAGGCGAAATCCGGGCGGCTTATATTTATGAAAGATTGGGAAGGTGAACTTGACCGTATATTGGAATTTAACCGCAAAGCTATTTTAAAAGGCAAAGGAAAAATCTCGCGCGAAGAAGCGGAGAAAAAGGCCCTTGCCGAATATGCAAAATACCGCGAACGTATCCGTCCTCTGGAACAGCAGGAATGGCAGCAGGAATACTTGCTGGATATTAAAGAACTTGAAAAAATGGAAGAGGAGATTAAGAAGGAAGAATAATTTTTTTACCACGAACCACACGAACCAACACGAACAAGGGAAAAAGATGTGTTATCATGAACAATTAGCATTTTTTTTGTTTTTTGCATTTATTTGTTTTCTTTTGAGAATTATTTGATTTCAATATAATCGATGGTCCATGTACATCATCTTTCATTTCAGGCATCTTAAAATTAAATCCCAATACATAATTTTTTGAAACTTCGTTCTTTATGTATTCCCAGAAAGAATATATTTCGTCTTCATCCACATTATCATAAGGCATATTTACTCCCATAGCCTTTCCTTCAAATATTTTTCCATTTTTTTTCCATCTAGAAAAATATTTATTAAATTTGTTATTATCATAAAATTCATCTGGCATAAAAAATCTTGGAAACCCTTCCTTTTTGTTATTGTCTATTTTTGCTGGTACAAATGAAAACATTCCATTTTCTTTGTCATCATAAGTTGCACCGATATACAAGGTAAGTCCTTCAGGATTATCGACTTTCATTTCTTTGTTAAGAATCATTTTTGTAACAATCTCAGGATAAATTTCAAGGTTTTTATTTTTTATGTCATCTAATGAAAAATATGGCGTTTTATCTTTTACAACAAAAACAGTATCAATTACAAATCGATAGTTTACCTGTGAACCAAAAATAATTAAAGAACCTTTCTCCAAGTTTCTTAATTTTTTGTTTTTCTGTCTGCAAATTGCATACTTGAAAGAATCTCCAAAAATGAACGGATCTGTGTTTTGATAATAATGTGCTTCCTGATATTCTTTAATTTTATCAAGGTTTGGTAAAATAGGGGTATGTAAATATTCAGGATTTACACCATAAGGGAAACAATTTATTTGATCATCTATTCTCTCAACATAACTTGGCGGCTCCCATTCGCCCCAAAACAATAATTTTCCTTCTTTTCGGATGTCATTTTTTATATAACTGCCTTCATTAATCATAAATTTTCGCTTATGGTCATTTGTATTCCAATTTTTAAAATATTTGTCTTGATATTTTACATAATCATATCCATGTTCTTTACCTGGATGGAAAAATTGTACAATACTCGGCATAATAACCTCACTTTGAAAGTTTTGTTTACTTTTATATAAATCTTATAATTGTATCATAGAGAATATCAATATTATCATATCCACCAATGGTTGGAGATTGTAAATATGGTGACCAACCTATTATTTTTATATTTTTATAATTTCCAATATATACTTTAATATTAATTGAATAACTATTTTTATTACAGTAAATTGCATCTTTTTCATTAATAGTAATATTTTTCATATATTTCTTTACATTATCAACAACAGTATTTCCATTTAAAAATATAATTTCAAACTTTTTATTATTTAATAAATATTCTAATACTGGTAAATCATTTTTTAAATGAATTGCTTTTATTTTATCATCTAAACCATCCCAAAATGGACTGGTAGACCATTGGACTAAATCTAAATGAACACAAGTATCGTTAAAATATGAATAACCAAATTTCTTTATCATGTATTCATATTTATTAAACCAATTTCTATATGGATTGTTTCTAAAATAATTATTACAGCAGTCTATAATAATATCAGCATCAGAATTACTTAAACAATCTGCATCTTTTTTATTAAGCCTTAATCGTGAACACAATCTTTCTTTCTTTCCAACTAATAAATTATCTTTGTTGTCAACAAATTCTTTTTTACTGGGATTTAACGAAATTGTACAGGCTCTTGCTTTATCATAATTGCCAAAGTATATTACCGGTGTTGATTGTGGAACAATAAACATTTGAGGTTCTATTTTTCTTTTTATTCTTTCAATAATCATAACTTTTCACCACCTTAACCCTTTATACCTGCTATATTTCATATGTGTATTGAATTGGACCAGGTCCAGGCCTCATATACCAATCAGGAATATTTTTATTTAGATATTTATTTTGTACATCATCATCTGCTTCTTTACCAACAAACCCTATTCTCCCACAAGGTTGATTTTTATATTTACAAGAATAAATTGTTTTACATTCTTCTATAGGTATATAATACCATTGTGATGGTTCAAATACGCCTTCTACTCTGCCTCTAATGACAGCCAACACATAATCAGCTTGTTTAGCTCTTTCCTTATTAATTTTCCAGCAACGACGTACCCTCTCATATAGTGACGGATATTTGTCATGTATTTTTATGATAATACATTTATCGCTAAATTCAGATATTTTATCTTCCATGATATGCCTCCAATAATAATTGAAAATATTTATTCTATGTAAAAGCGAAAGCGGTGCCTGGCACTCTGCGCCATTCTTTCGGTATTAATTTCATCTCTGTACTAATTTTACTACCATATCTTTGGAAGCATAAGTATATGTTGAAGTTCCACTTGGCTTATTATAACCATAAACAATAAATATTGTCCAGTAATCAGGATATTTTTCAATATTAACTAAATACACATTGAAAGGAATCGGATCGTCATATTTATTACACATTGCTTCCCGTGCCTCTCGCCGTATTTCATCTATAGTGAAAAGGTTTAAATTTTGATATTCAATATCCATATTAGGATAATTATCCCTTAAAGTTTTTACAGCCTGATCGAATAGAACATATTCATCAAAAGGATTTGGAACAGATGATACTGTATAAATTTTATTGCCCATAGAACTGCAACCACTAAAAGCTAAAATAATGAATATCATTGCTGATTTCCAGTGGCTTCCTAAAAAAATTTTAAAATTCATTTCTTCCTCCTTTTTCCCCATCTCTCCCCAAATCCACCTCTCCCCCATCCTCAATCAGAGCCTTATTCTTCCTCTGTATCTCCAAAAGCTCCCTCGCCGTCAAATTTATCCTAACCCGCATTTCGAGTGGTAAATTCTTGTAATCTTCATTACTAAAATCAGATACTTTCTTGTTTTCGTTGTTCATATTATACTTCCTTATAAGTATCTCTAAGCAATATATTAAGATTGCATAGAGTATTTGTCAATAGTTCTCGTAATTTTCAGAAAACTATCGGTGCTATACCTTTGGGCATAGCTATACACGGCCAAATAATTGGCAGAGAAATGAGATTGCTTGCTTTTTCCTGTCTATTCTTCTATATTGATAAGGGAAAAAGTATGATTGCTACGATCCAGGACAGATTTATCGCCGTAAGGGAAGCTTTAGGTATAACTCAAAGAGACTTTTGCAAGGGTATCTATGTGAGTCAATCCTATTACGCCCAAATAGAGAGCGGGAAAAGACCTGTGAATGACCGTATTATCGCCCTTATATGTTCACAATATGGCGTGAAAAAAGAATATCTTCTTACCGGTAAAGGTAAAATGTTCAGCGAGGATCTGGCTGATATTCAACTTAAACAACTTTTGGACGTTTTTCATGAACTTGAACCTCCTTTTAAAGACTATATTGTCTCCCAAATAAAACAGCTTGTAGAAGCCGTAGATAAACAAAGGGCGTCTACCCAAAAAGGTAAAAAACGCCCTTCCGATTCCCGATGACTGTTAAAATTGAATTATTATTGTATCATATGTTTAAAATAAATAAATACCCAAATGTTATAATTTTTTATATACACCCCGATTATTAGCATATTTTAACACACAGAATTAACTTTTTTAATTAATTTTGCATATTATTACTCATGGCAAATTCAATTTCTAACTTAGTTTTTTCAGTATATGTACCAACATCGGCTCCACCATCTATGTACCTTTAACTTGCCATATATCTATATTTTGTACATACTTATTTTTAGTGGAATATTCAATGTTAAAAACAAAAGCGACCGTTTCTAAACCAAAGATACCGAGAAAAGGAACTATCGAATATCTTTTCAAAGACTATTCAGGAGAATCTTTCAAGACAGAACTTACAAACCCGGTTAAATCGGTCGGAAATGAAAAATGGTAAACAATGTCTTGAATACCCTTCTACCTTACCACCAAAATCGCGGATGCCGACGCGGTTGTTCCTGATTTTGGCAATATTATTCGTTTTCCGTTTTGCCAATATATGGCATCTTGTTCCGATCCGTTGTAGTTCCATCCCGCGATGTATATGTTAGAGCCCGAAACCGCGATTGAAGTTGTCCCTGCGAATTTATCGGGACTTGATAATATTTTTTGTTTACCGTTTTGCCAATATACGGCGTTCCATTTTCCCAATTCTCCATCCGATCCAGTAATGTAAATATTAGAGCCTGAAGTAAAAATTGAAACCGTTTCCGCTATTTCACCTGATTTTGCCAGTACTTTTCGTTCTCCATTTAGCCAAAATATGGCATCGCTCGCGTCCCATCCGGCAACGCATACATTATTACCTGAAACCGAGATAGAATATGCCATTGCTTCTTCACTCGTTTTTGGTAATACCGTCTTTTTTCCGTTTAGCCAATATACGGCATCGTCTCCGTCATAACCTGCGATATACACATTGGAATCTGAGACAGAGATTGAATATGATGCCGATTGACCTGCTTTTGACAATACTGATTGTTCTCCATTTTGCCAATATACCGCATATCGCCGTGACTCATTAAAGTTCCATCCGGTAATGTACACGTTAGAGTCTGAGACCGCGATTGAAGCCGCTCTTGATTTATCCTGACTCGATAGCGCTTTTCGTTCTCCGTTTAGCCAATATACGGCATCGTCTCCGTCGAAACCGGCGATATACACGTTAGAGCCTGAAACCGCTACGGAAGTCGCAATCGCTTTTTCACCTGATTTTGGCAATACCGATAGTTCCCCATTTAGCCAATATACGGCATCGTTATCAATAAAACCGACGATGTAAATATTCGGCTGTTTTTGCATACAGGAGAGAGTTGTAAACGAGACTAATAAAGACAAAATAATCATTGTTTTTTTCATTGTTGATGTTTATGATGACACAATTTGCCGTTTTATTCAATTACCCTAAAAAAACAAATGTTCAATTACAATTTTTATTCCCAACAATACAAGAACAGCGCCGCCGATAAATTCCGCTTTTGATTTAAATTTTGTTCCAAAAATGTTCCCTATTTTTACGCCCGCCATTGATATAATAAAAGTTATCGAACCGATTATTATTGCCGCTTTAAAAATATTTATTTTAAAGAACGCGAATGTTACCCCTATCGCCAAAGCGTCAATGCTTGTGGCTATCGCCAAGACCAGCATTTTTATAAATTGAAAAGAATCTTCATTTGCTTTCTCTTCTTTTTTTGATAGACTTTCCCTTATCATGTTTCCGCCGATAATGCCGAGTAAAACGAAGGCGACCCAATGCTCAAATTCTTGTATTTTTCCCGCAAAATTAATTCCGGCGAAATATCCTATTATCGGCATAAGCGCCTGAAAAAAACCAAAAAAGACTCCGGGTGTGATTATTTCCTTTGCCTTTGGTTTTTCCACGGATAAACCCAATGTGATTGACACCGCAAACGCGTCCATTGACAGTCCCACGGCAATTAAAATTATTTCAAATAATCTCATAATCTTTTCCTTATATAATTAAACCATAAAAGCGGGAAATTTACTCATTATTTTGCATTTTTCCCAACTTGGCCGCCTTTAAAAAAATATCCTTAAAATAATCACCTTCCCCCTCCATCATTCCGGCGCGTGAGATGATGTCACGTAAAAAACGTGTCTGCTCCTCGCGGTTTGGATGCCTGTAAAAACCAAGACTCGCGAGAGTATCCGTAATTTCTTCAACAAGGGCACAGACTTCGCCCTGATTCATGGCAGTCCACTCTCCCTTGACTTGAAGTTGCGGCTTGAGAGCCAAAAAAAATTCATAGGCGTAAATCTGCACTGCGTGAGACAAATTGAGCGATGGCTGTACTTCAGAGACAGGTATATGAGAGGCAATATTGCAAAGTTCCAATTCCGAGTCTTCAAGTCCTGTGCGCTCGTTGCCAAAAACTAAAGCCGCGGGACCGGGACGTTGGGCAAGCCATGCCGCCAGAACGTGAGGTGTCATGGAGACGTTTTTTCGATGTTGTCCGCGTCTGCGGGTGGTTCCTATTACTATCGAACAGTCTTTAATTGCTTCTTTTAAATTATTAAAAATCTGTGCTTTTTCTAAAATGTCTTTGGCATGAACCGCTCTTATACGAACTTTTTCCATATACTGCGGCTGAGCCTCTCCTGAGTCCGTGTTATCAACGACAAGCCTTAATTCCGTAAGATCCATATTTTTCATGGCGCGGCAGACCGCTCCTATATTACCTGCGTCTGACGCTCTGCATAGAATTATTTTAATGTCTTGTAGGAGCATTCGTTATTATAGCATATTTATTAAAGCTGTCCGATAATCACAAACTACTTTGCTTTTCTCGCCGCTTCGTTTATATATTCCATAGTTAAAACAGGCTTAAGAGCCAATCCCTCTTTTGCCAATATTTCTGACGCGTCGGGATTTCTTTGAATAACGCATAAGACGTTTTCAACAATGCCGCCCCTGTCTCTTAATTCCTGAACGCTTTTTATTATCTGTCCGCCCGTTGTTACCACATCTTCTATTACGCAGATTTTTTTGCCGGAAACTTCGCCGCCTTCCGCTATTTTGCAAGTTCCGTATTCTTTTGCTTTTTTACGCACAAACGCGCAAACCATGCCTGTCTCAATTGACAGCGCGGTGACCAAAGGTATCCCGCCCATTTCCAATCCGGCAAGTAATTCCGTATCTTTGGGAATGAGCAATTTCATTTCTTTTATTATTGCCATTAATAATTGAGGGTCTGATTCAAACAAATATTTGTCAAAATATTCATTTGATCTTTGTCCGGAGCGCAGTAAAAAATCGCCGGTTAAATGAGCTTTTTTATGTATTTCAACAGCCAATTCTTCTTTATTCATTTTGAGGCTGACACGATTTGAACGTGCGACCATCAGATCCGCAATCTGATACTCTATCCAGCTGAGCTACAGCCTCATTAAAGCACAAAGTATACGGGTGCAGCATTTTGTCAGCGACTTCCGTATTCGCCTTCGCATTGCTCGGCGGTGTTATACGCCGGCTTTTTTACGCAAGGCTTGGTTTGAATTCTTCCCAACGACTCTGCATTTTGGGGCAGAGCAGGGGGGATTCGGGGTTCCGGTCGCTGACATCCTGTCAGCTCCCTCCACCCCCGCCTGCGCGTTGCCCGGCGCATCCATGCGCCGGAATTATTCATGCAAGGCTATCGCCTTGGGTTGTATTACAGCAACGCTACGGTTCGAATCCCCCAACGGTTCTGTAATTTTTTAAAAACTTCTGAAGAAATAAGAAAAACTTTGTTTTTCTTATTTCTTCTAAATAAAAAAATGCGCTAGCATTTTTTTATCCGGAGCAGGGGGGATTCGAACCCCCGGTACCCTTTCGGGGCACAACTCCTTAGCAGGGAGCCCGATTCGGCCACTCTCGCACCGCTCCAAAGAGTACAGCCTTTTTCATGGCTGTTAATTTTTTAATTACAAATAATCCAATGTACTTCCGTAATGAAGATTTATACCGTTATCCGGAGCAGGGGGGATTCGGGGTTCCAGTCGCAAACATCCTGTTTGCTCTTTCCACCCCCGCCTGCGCATTGCCCGGCGCGTCCTGCGCCGGAATTTGTTCATGCAAGGCTTGCGCCTTGAGGTTGTTACAGCAACGCTCCGGTTCGAATCCCCAATAATCCGATAATATCGCTCGATCCTTAATACGGATTTTTTCCGGTTTTTTTGGGACCGGGTCGGAGCAGGGGGGATTCGAACCCCCGGTACCTTGCGGCACAACGGTTTTCAAGACCGCCTCCTTCAACCACTCGGACACCGCTCCAAAGATGTCTGACATATTTAATCACAAAATAAAGGCGTTTGTCCAGTACGGTAAATATTAGCAAAAATTAATGAACGGGTCAAGTAAGCCGTTTTTTAAAAAAAATGGAGTCCCATTAGAATATATCTAAGGACTCCTTCTAATTGCGCATAAAGCGCTAACCACAATTATATGGGTTAATAATACATATAAATATATATTTACATACCTTTGATTTTACCCTCCTGATACATACTGGTACCTGGATATGCATCTTTATCAAAATAACTCTAAAAACTTCGGTTTTTAGAGAAATCCTATCGCTACCTTAAGTTTTTATGCTTTGTTTAATTAAATATATTTAAATAATATCGCATTTTAATAATTTGTCAACTGCCCGATAAATATTTCGAAAGAATTTCACACAAAGAGCACAAAGACGCTAAATAAAGGCACGGCGTAGCCGTGTAGATGATTAATACCGTACAGCGTAGCACCAATAAACGTCGCCTGTTTGTTATAAAACAAGGTTACCTTTAGGCAACCGTCAGTGCGCAAAGATCACAAAGAGGGAATAAGGGATTGTTGTCCGTCATCTTATCGTGAAGCCCATGCATAGCCTTCAGACAAGAACCCTTATCCCTCTTTCTTTGTTATTTATTACCTGTTATCTGTTCCTTGTTCTAATTAACCCTGACCGTCTGACGTATCTGGCTGTCGCTGAAGCCGTCGATTAGTTTGACGATTTCAAGCCAATGGTTGGCTTCCCTTTCGGATGTGTAGGGGCCCAAGCGTACCCGATACCAGATTTTTCCGTTAATTTCACGGTTTTCTATAATTGAGGTAATGCCCTTGGCGGCGAGTGTTTCTCTTGCGTCCTCGGCCCTTATTTGGGCTGAAAAAGCGCCTGTTTGTACCCAAAAATCATTTATCGTCTTGGATGTCGCGGGCTTTGCTACCGTAGATGATTTGGCTGTAGTCGTAGTTTTTGAGGTAGAGGTTTTAGCGGTCGGTTTTACCGCCGGTGCGGGTTCTACCGCTTTTACCGTCGGGGTAATTTCATTGCTTCTTTTTGTTTCGCTAATTTGCGCGATCTCGGGAACGGCCGCCGTGGTTGGACTGGGTATTGAGATTGTCAGGCTATCACCGTCTTTCCTGTCAACATCGGGACTGATAATTGCGGGCTGAGAAGGCGTATTCTGGGAAGAAACATCGTCCCATTGGGTTGTTTGTGATCTTCCGTTTGAATAAGGAATTGAAGTTGAAAATTGCGTTTCCTGTGTTTTTGGCGTTAGAATTATAATGGCGACCGTAATGGTTACCAATAAAAAAACTCCGACGGATACGGCAACCAACAGTAATTTTTTCTTTTCTTTGTCCATAATTAATTAAACCTCTTTATAAGCTTGTCAATCCGGCGTTCAAGTCTTCGGGGGCCGGAAAATCCCGAGTTCTCTACCTTATAAATTTCGGCGTTTATTGATAAATATTGAGTTTTAAAATCCCTCTGGCTGGCTATGCGCTTTAATATTTCTCCCCAGGGAAGCCCGTCCCGTTTTTTGGCCCTAAATAGCCGCGTTAAAAATGGGGCTGTCACCAGTATTAGAAGGTCAAGTTTATGAAAAACCGAGGAACGGTGGAGTAGGGCGGCGTTTATTACGCAGTGGTTCTTTTGGGCGCTAATCCATTCGTCTGTAAGTCTGTTTACAGCCGGATGTACGATATTTTCAAGCGCGGCGAGTTTTTCCGGCTGTCCAAAGACACGCCGCGCTAAAAGCCGTCTGTCCAAGGAACCGTCGGCTTTTTTTAGGTCTGAACCAAATTGGGTAAATATAGCGTTTTTTTCGTTTTCAAGTACCTGATAGCCCTGTTTATCCACATCCAGAACGGGAAGTCCCCGCGCCTCAAGCATGGCGGCAATGTGGTTTTTTCCCGCGCAGTATGTTCCGGTAAGCCCGATAATCATATCTATCCTATAATCGGCATTATTGACATGGCTAAATATGCGTTTTTATACTATAATTAATAGATATGAGATCAAACTATTTAATTTTTACCATTTTGTTTATATTAATCGGGGCCGGCTCGCTTATCTTTGGTTTAATGTCATGCCAGTCGGTAAATAACGCGAAAACTCAGGCTGTTAAGGAAAATAGTGAAAATAAGGAAAACAAGGCTAAGACGGAAACCGCTGTTTTACCCCGTCCAAGAGGGCAGGTAGCTTCATTTTTAATTCCCGAAACCGGCTCCGAAAAAGGCATACAAAAATCGCTAAATGAGAAATCTCATCAGATTCTTGATGTTTGGGCGGCCGTAAAGTCGATAAACGGCGTTATCAATGTTTTGCAATCCGCTCAAGTTAAAGGTAATTATTTTGTGGAAGCGTCTGTAAATCCTCTTGAATTTCTTGCCCCGATTGACAGTGTTTTTAATAAAATCTCAGGAATGTATCTTGGGGCATATTCCGTTATAGTTTTTCAAAAAATGCTGTTGTCTCTTTCCGCTTTTTTAGTTTTTATTTTGATAATTCCAATATGCGCGTTAATAACTATTATTATTCTATGGACATATAAAGACAAAACTAAAATACAAAAAATAGTCATAGCGTCCGTTTTAATTACTTTGATAATTCCGTTTGCGATACCGTTTTCCATCGATACGTCATCGCTTTTGGGAAATAAAATACTGGCGAAAAATATCAATACTCTTGTCGCGACGATAGAAGAAAACGGAAAAACGGCAAGCGCCATGGAAGATGACATTATACGCTCCCGAAAGACCGGAAACTCAATTATTAAATATATGGACAAGGTTAAAACCTTGAGCGAAACAATAATTGAAAATGTGATTAATTATTACATTATTTTCCTTTTTATATTTATTGTCATTCCAATTCTGACGCTTCTGCTGATTTTCTTCCTGACAAGATATGTCGTAAGATTGATTTTAGGCGGTAAATAATAAAGTAGGGCATACCTACGTGATTTATTCCTCTCCCAAAAACCTATTAATCACCGTTCTCGAAAACCCTTCGTTCTTTAGCGAATGTTTTAACAAGCGCGGCTCCCCTTTTGTTTTTCGCGAGTATTTTTTAGCGAACCTTTTAAGCAAGGCAAGTTCAGTGTCTTCGTCCAGTACGTTTTTTAAAGCGGCTTGAGCGTCATCGTGGTTTATGCCGCGCGCGCATAGGGAAGAATGCAGGCGGCGGGGGCTTCGGGGTAGGCGCAGACGGGACTCAAGCCATAGGCGGGAAAAACGGTTGTCGTCAAGGAGTTTTAATTCCGTAAGTTTGGAAATTACTTCGCTTATGCAGGTTGAGTCGAAACCGCGTTTTTCCAGTTTGCGGGTAAGTCCGCTTATGCATTGTTCCGCCCTTGCGATTAAACGAAGAGCGACTTTTTCCGCGCGCGAATAGGGAGTAACTTCGTTGTTTTCGCTTTCTTCCAAATTAGATGTATCCGCCATTAAAACGGCAGATACAATCACGATAAGCGACATTAAAACGTCGCTTATCTCAGCGTTTGGAGAACTGGAAGCGTCTGCGGGCGCCGGGACGACCGTATTTCTTGCGTTCAACCATTCGCGGGTCGCGGGTAAGGTAGCCGTTGGCTCGGAGGCTCGCATAGTTGGTGTGATCCACCTGGCATAAAGCCCGCGCTAGACCGTGCCTGCACGCGCCCGCCTGCCCGTTGTTGCCGCCGCCGTAAACGTTAATTAAAACGTCATATTTGTTTTCGCTGGCGGTTACCATAAGGGGTTGGCGAACCATCTGAACATGTTCTCCCAGGGAGAAATATTGGGATAAATCTTTGCCGTTAATGGTGATTTTTCCGCTTCCGTCCCGAACATAAACGCGCGCTACGGATGTTTTTCTTCTTCCAGTACCTATTCCAAGATTCTTAATCATATATCTTCCTCTTATGCCTCAATCGGCTCCGGTTTTTGGCCGCTGTGCGGATGTTCTATCCCGGCGTAAATTTTCGCGTTTTTCGCCATTTTTCTGCCTAAAGGACCCTTGGGGAGCATTCCCTTAATAGCCAACTCTAGCGGCTTTGTCGGATGCCGCTCTATTACCTTCTCAAAGTTATTGGCCTTAAGCCCGCCCGGAAAACCCGTGTGACGGTAATACATCTTCTGATCGGCTTTTCTTCCGGTTACAACGATTTTATCCGCGTTAATAACTACGACAAAATCCCCAATTTCCTGATGGGGTACAAAATTGGTCTTATTTTTTCCCCGGACAATGGACGCGACCTTTGCCGCCACCCTGCCCAAAACTTTCCCATTTGCGTCGATGATATACCATTTCCGTTCCACCGACGCGGGTTTTGCAAATACTGTCTTCATAATCAATAACCTTCTATCACCTTTAAATATCTTATTTGTAACGGGAATTTAAGCGTAGTAAAAAATAAAAAATTTGTCAATAGCTATCTTGGGGGCAAAAAAATCAATTTTTTTCATTTTCGGTCAAGCAAAACGCATACCTCACGCCATATATAGTAAATAAACTTTTGGAGGTTGTGATGAAAAAACTTCACTTTTTATTGGTCTTTGTTTTGGTTTTGTCCGGGTGCTCGGTTTCCGCGTCCGGAACAACGGAAACGAAGGATGAGGGGGTCATTACCCTGATGACGTGGAATATTAATAATTTATTTGACGGTGAGGATAATGGTTTTGAATACGATGAATTTCTGCAATCGGCGGGTTGGTCATCGGAAAAATACATGGGCAGGATAAATACCATATCTGACGCGATTGGCAGGTTAAATCCCCAACCGGATATCCTGATGTTTCAGGAAATTGAATCCCTTGTAATCCTTGAAGACCTCGCGTCTTCACTGCCGAATACGTATTCCTGGAGTCATTTTGCCAATAATGACGGAGCGGCTATCGGACTTGGAATAATGAGCCGCCTTCCGCTAACCGAGACAAAAACCCATTCCATTACCATTGACGGTGAGACTACGCCCCGCCCTGTTCTTGAAGTTAGGGTTCAAACTGAGGAAGGCGATTTTATCTTATTTGTCTGCCACTGGAAGTCCAAACTCGGCGGCGATGCCGCTACCGAAAATGTCCGCAGATCTTCCGTCAGGGTAATCCTGCGCCGTATTCGGGAAATTTACGAAAATGAGCCGGAAATAGGCTTTATTATCGCCGGAGATTTAAATGAAAACCATGATGAGTTTTACAGGCAGTCGGCAAGATCGATTTGCGCCCTTATTCCCGATGACTCATATTGCGTTAGATTATCAAATGTGAATGTCAACGGGCAAAAAGACTTTTTAATTATCAGCGGGAACAAACCTCCTGAACCGGTTCATTTTCCGCGGGGGTCAATTACTTTATTTTCACCATGGATGAGCGATTTGGAGAACGGCTCTTATTTTTATAAGCACAATTGGGAAACTATCGATCATTTTTTGATTTCCAAGCATTTTTTCAACAATACGGGCTGGGAATATGAAAAGGTAATTATCGCTAATTTTGAGCCGTTTACCAACGCGAACGGGATTCCTGTTTCTTATAACGCGAAGACCGGGTTGGGAATGAGCGATCATTTGCCGTTAATATTGACGATTAAGTTATCGGAGAACAACTAAAAACTTCAGTTTTTAGTTGCAACTTTAGTTGCAGTTTTCCTATTTCTTTAATGCCGCCGTTTTAGCGTCCAGTGAGTTAAGGATCGCCTGAAGCCTGTCTTTTTCTATTAAATCGATAAGGCGGGCTTCCGTGTACCTTTTGGCTTCTTCCGAGAACTGACCGACGGTGATACAAACTCCCTTGCCGGCTTTTACTTCTTTTAAATGGGAATTAAAGTCTCGGACAATGAGTTCCCCTATGGAGCCTTGGGTTCTGATAAAGCGGAACATTATAACATCCGACCATTTGGGCGTATCAATTTCGGCGAGAATATCGGCCCATTCGGTTTTGTTTACCGCAATATTTAAAATTTTAACCTTCGCCTTGTTGTAATAAGTCATGACGATTCTTCTGCAAAGGGCTATGAAGTCCGCGGATGAGCCCATAAGGAATGCCTGTAAATTGCGGTTGGCGTTTAGTTCGATATATTTGCCTAACAGATTAGTTACATCCTTGTATGAAGGATTATCGCGTTGTATTTGTTTTAAGTGCGGAATCGCTTTGCCGATATCATTCATCTTAATCAGCGTTGTGGCAAGCTTGTAGCGCAGTTCAGTTGCGGTTTCAGGTTTGATATTGGTATGCCTTAAACCTATTTCAAAATCCTGAATCGCCAATTCGTACTGTCTTGTTTCCAGATGTATGTTTCCAGCGGCGAGACAGCAGGTCGGCCCCATATTGGGGTCGGCGCGCAGGTGGTTATAAATACGCAGGGCCTGTTCGATTTGATTTGCTTCCTGATAACATTCAGCCAGAGTATAAAGCGATTCCTTGTCATCCGGCGCGAGGTCTATCGCCTTGCGGATAAAGTTCATCGCCTCTTTGGGTTTTTTTATCCTGAAAAGAGAGTGCCCCAGAGTGCGTAAAACGGCCGGGTTATCGGGCTCTTGGATACGCGCCTGCTGTAAAAGCTGAATCGCTTTTTCATAATTTTTTCTTTCAAACTCAAGAGTGCCTAATTCAAAGTTTACTTCAAAATTATCCATCCTGTAGGTTCTTGCCGTAGAAAAGCCCTTGTATGCCTGTTCCATCATATTGAGTTTTTTCGCCGAAAGACCGTACCGCAGAAAAACTTCAAAATTATCGATGCCCTTTATGTTTTTATTTAAAGAAATTTGTTCGGTCAGGTTTTCATATACCGGCATAGCTTTTTCCCAGTTTTCCTCCTCAAAATATGCGGTGGCTAACATAAATAAAGCTTCCGGGTCATTCGGGTTCTGCGCAAGCCGTTTGTTTGCTTCCTTAATCATGTATTCACGGTCTTTGGATGATTTTCCTCCGCCAAGTGAAAGACCGCCGGCGCCATTCTTTATAATTAAAAAGACGGCAGCAACTAAAACGAGAGCGATTACCCCTATAAAAATAGGACTCATATTACATATTATCGGATATTTTTATCTTTTTTGATACAGGTTTTACCGATAAATAAATTAATGATTATAAAAAATGGTCTAATTAACGGGCAAATTTGTAATATATCGGCTTATAAGGGGGAAATTCCCCTTGACAGAAGGCAAATTTCGCATATAAACTTAAAAAAGAACTGTTTTCAGGTTCTGGAGAGGAGCTGATCGAATGGCATCAAATATCGGCATTAAGATCGCCAACGGAGAATTTTACCCCATAATGGAGGAAAATTCTTCAATAAAAAAAAGGATAATTCTTACGACAGTCCACGATAATCAGCCTAGCGTACAGATTGATCTTTACAGGAGTCCGGCAAGTACAATGCCTGACGCGCAGTATATCGGCAGTCTGGTTGTTGAAAATATTAAACCGAAACCCAAGGGAGATCCCTCTATCGAAATGATTATTTCCTCCGATGAAAACGGGGAAATTGCCGCCGAAGCCGTTGATCTTGATACCGGCTCAAGCGGCGAGCATTATATGTTGAATGTTTCCTTAAGGTCTATGGACGATACCTCCCACGACATCGGTGTTCCCGATTTTGAATTGGAGTCAAATGAAGAGCCGCCTTCAAGCCTGTATCAGCACGCTAAAAAAATAAGGCAAAAAAGTTCCTCTAAGTCGTGGATTTTTGTTCTGCTTGTCATATTGATTATTTTAGGGCTTCTTGCCGGATGGCTGTTCTACTACGGCGGTTTGGATGTCGTCCGTTCATTTTTTGACAAGGCGGTTGTCGGTATTGAAAAAACTTTTAGCGATATCAGTAATACCGTTTCCGAAAAATTTGCTAAGCGGGAAATTGTTAAGGAACCGGAACCGACGGTAAAGAAACCCGAACCCGAACCGGAACCTGTTAAACCGGCCGAGCCTGTCAAGCAGACGGAGCCTGTTCAGCAAAAAATAGAACCTGCGCCGGTGATTCAGGCGCCCGCTACCGCGCCTGAGCCTAAACAGCGGCAGAAGGGAAGAACAAGTAACGCGCCGGTTATGTCGTACAAGGTTCCTACAACTATTCCAAGAGAAGGCGTAAATTATAAGATTCGCTGGGGTGATACATTGTGGGATATCGCGGAGGCTTTTTACCGTAATCCCTGGCTTTATCCGAAAATTGCGAAGTATAATAACATTAGGAATCCTAACTTGATTATATCCGGAAGAACAATCCGTATTCCTCCTAAGAATTAATGTTGTTTCGTTTGCTAAAATTTTCAACTTTTTTCGTAATTTCTCTGTTGATTTTGTCTTGCGTGTCGCAGGTACAGGTTCAAATTCAACCAAGTGATTTTTATTTTGGTTTATTGAATAATTCGACCGCCGAAAAAATCAAACTATTTGAAAGATCTCTTGCCAGTCCCAATGGATATATAAGGCGGGCTGCGGCTGAAGAACTTGCGATATTAATGTCAGGCGGCGCGGAGATTCATCGTAAAACAATGGAAATTGTCCGCGGCGAATTGCGCGGTTTTTGGGCGGAAGCTTTTTATATCGTATCCGCGCCTGACAAAGAGAAGGCGCTCTCGTTCTTTTTTCGCCATGAACAAAACTCCTCGTCTTTTAATCAAGCCATGCGGTTTGTCATAAGTGAATGCGCTAAAAAAGAAATAGTTTTTTCGGAACAGGAAATAGCAGCCATTGAGGGGCATTATTCCGTTTCCTGTCTGCGATACAATGAAGCGCTGGATTATTTCCGTGTTTTTCAATCGGAGGGCAATTGGCCGGAGCGGACACCCGATATTTTTATTAATTATCCCATATTGGTAAATGATTTTGGTAAAACTTTTCAATACACCAAATCAAGCGCGGAGGGACTTACTCTTTTTTTACAGTGGCTGACAAACAAGGAATTATCTTTTGATTTGCAGTACAGGCTGAATTTTTACTCAGGGCGTATTGCGCGCCGAATAGGAGGGAAAAACGCCCAGGGAATTTCACTGTTTGAAAAGGCGTTGTCTCTCGCTCCCGACGCGGAGCAGTTGGACGCGTGTATCTGGTATATTTTAGATTTAACGATAACGGGACCGACTAAAAACTTTATTGATAGGCTGGCGAAATATATTCCCGAATGGCACAGGAGCGGTGAATATAACGATCTTTTAGAAAGATTTTTACATAAACTCACGGCTGAACGCGATTGGAATAAAGTTATAAGAACTTATGATCTTATTAAAAATACGGGTGCGACTGTTTCTAAAATCGGTTATGCGAGGATGATAGCCCGCTTAATAGAAAATAAATATCTTACTACGGCGGATATGCGTCTTGCGGCGCAGGTTATCGGCGCAAAATCGGCGGACGCGCCCTCATTTTACCGTATTGCCTATGATATAGGTATTGTTAATTCCTTACCCGCTCTTTTATACCGTTCACAGAGCGCCGACATTTTAAAAGAACCGTTTCTTGAATTAAACGAAGTAATTATAGAACTGGAAAACGTAGAGTATTCGCAAGCCCTACAATTTATTCTTGGCTTTTTTGATTATGGAGCGGTAAATTTCTCGTATCCGTATGTTAAAGAACTTGAAAAAGAGCTGGCCGCCGATGAATTGCGGGTGGTGGCGCAAGTCTTTGATAAAGAGGGTGTTTATTGGCAATCCATACATCTTGTCTCTTTGTATGTTTACAGGAACGGTTACAGCAGGGACAGGCGCGATTGGGAATTAATGTTTCCCCGTCCGTATCTTGAATTGGTGGAAAAATACGCGCGGGAATATTCTCTTGCGCCTTCGCTCCTTTACGGGCTTATGCGTACGGAGAGCGCGTTTAGGGAGGCGGTGGTTTCGCGCGCCGGAGCGGTAGGACTGATGCAATTAATGCCGAAGACAGCGAAGGATGTGGCGGAACGTATGCGGCGCGCGGGAGGTCCTGATTATATCGGCGAGAATGGCGTTGTTGATTCTACAAACCCTTCGTTGAATGTTCACATAGGCGTTTATTATTTTAAGTATTTACAGGATTATTTTAAAGATACAGTTTTAGCGTTATTGGCCTATAACGGCGGGCAGAATAGGGTGCGCAGATTACGCTCCGCGAACAAACTGCCTATCGATTTGTTCGTGGAAACCATTACGAATCTTGAGAATAGGGATTATGGCAAGAGGGTTCCGGCGGCCGCGAGGGTTTATCAGGAATTGTATTACAAGGATCCCCGGTAGTTTCGGCTTTTACGCTTTCGGAGCCGTCTTTTACCGCGATGTGTTCTTCGTCGTCATACCAGTGTTCGTAAGTGTACTGGCCAAATTTTTTTTCGCCGAATAACCAAGCCATAATTTTAATATATCACTGAAAAAGAGCGTTTTCAAGTTGTTGGCGCGGGTCGCCCTTTTTTGTTATTTTTTTCGCGGCGGAAATAAAGGCGGGAAGGTTCCGTCCGGATTTCCCATACAGTTTCTCGTAAAAATTATCCTCCGTATGGTATAGCCTGTATAGTTCAAGGAACGCGTTATTTATCGGTAATTCCGCGAAACCTCTGTAATTGTCGCTTGAAAAACGGCTGTCATACTCCGTTTTAAACCGCTCCTTCGCGGCGTTAATTATCCGCTCTTTTCTCGCTAATTTTTCTTCCCTGCCAATTTCACTCGCATAAAGAACGTCAAGTTCCGCGATCAATTCCTGAATAAATTCAACATATTTTTCGCCGTCTTTGTCGGATGTAAAAATTTGCCGGTATTCGTCTGAATCTTCTCCGAAGCGTTTCGCTATAAAAAGCCTTGCCCCTTCGCTTCCGATAAATTCCGCCAATTCCTCGTTGAACTTGACCTGTCCTTTTATAAATACCGTTGCATGAACAAGTTCATGGATAATTAGATCGGCCATTCTCGCCGGAGAATAATCCAACATATAGGAATAAAGAGGGTCTTTAAACCATCCCAGCGTGCTGAAAGCGTCTACCCCCCGAATCCAGACATCTAGGTCTTTTTTTTCCAGTTTTGCCCGTTCCTTAAGAGCGTCTTCCACATTAAAAAAACCCTTGTAGGGCATCCGTCCTACAACGGGAAAATTCCACTCGTAACGGCGGAATGAATCCTTATCCGAAGCGGAAACAACCGCGGCAAGGTAGTTTCTGTCAAGTTTTACAAAACGCGTATAGTTCCTGCTTTCATTAAGCCCCAATTCGTCCATTGCGAAAGTACGGATTTCCTTTACAAGACGTATAAAGTCTTTGTTATCAATCTGTTCAAGGGGTAGCGCGCTGTTCAGATACCCAAGCAAGGTTACGCCCTGTTTTAATGTGTAACAGCCGGATAATAATCCGCAACCTAGAATGAGGAGTAAACAGGCTGATATTACCGGTAAAAATGGGAGTAAATACCGGCAGTTTTCAATTTTCATGGTCAATTCTCTTGAAATTTATTTATTATTATTCTATTATAGCCAAATAGCTTTAGTCAAAGGTATTAATCAATTAGGAGGAATATAAATGTCAAGACCTGTAACGTTATTTTCAGGACAATGGGTTGATATACCCTTTGAGAAATTTTGTGAAAAAGCAAAATCCTTCGGTTATGAAGGGGTTGAAATCGCCTGTTGGGGCGATCATCTGGAGTTAAAAAAAGCCGCGACTGATCTTAAATATGTGGAAGAAAAGAAAAATATACTAAAAAATTACGGTCTTAAAGTATTCGCGATTGGAACTCATTTAATCGGACAGTGTGTCGGCGATAACCATGATACGCGGTTAAACGCCTTTGCGCCTTCAAATCTCGCCGGAAAAGGCGATGATATCCGCAAATGGGCGATTCAGGAGATGAAATACGCCGCCGTCGCCGCCAAAAATTTGGGCGTAAAAATAGTCACCGGTTTTATGGGCAGTCCCATTTGGGCTTACTGGTACTCTTTTCCGCCGACCACGGAACAGATGATAAATGACGCATATACGGGGGTAATCAAACATTGGACGCCCATTTTTGACGAATTTGACAAAAACGGGATAAAATTCGCCCTGGAAGTTCATCCGGCGGAAATAGCGTTTGATTATTATACCGCCGAGCGTCTGTTAAAGGAATTCAAAAACCGCAAGACCTTGGGCTTTAATTTTAACCCGTCCCACCTTGTCTGGCAGGGTATTGCCCCGCATCTTTTTATCAGGGATTTCCACAAACAAATTTTACACGTCCAGATACAGGACACTGCCGTGACTTTGGACGGCAGGGCGGGATTACTCGGCTCTTTCCTTAACTTTGGCGATGTCAAACGGGGCTGGAATTTCCGCTCTCCCGGACACGGGGATGTTGACTTTGAAAATATTATCCGCGAACTAAACGCGATTAATTACAAAGGGCCGCTTTCCGTTGAATGGGAAGACGGCGGAATGAACAGGGAAACAGGAGCGAAAGAAGCATGTGACTTTGTAAAGAACATCAATTTCTCGGCTTCTGACGCGACTATTGATGACGCGCAAAAAACGGAGTAATATCTTACCACGAACCGCGCGAACCAATACGAACAGCGACAAAATATGTCCTAAAAGTTCATGTGGTTCATGGTTAAAAATATAGAAGGATTATATAGAAAGATTATCGGACGATTAACTCAGCGGGAGAGTGCTACCTTCACACGGTAGAAGTCACTGGTTCAATCCCAGTATCGTCCAAAATTTAACGGTTGTTTTATCCGTGTATGTCCACTAATGCCGCTTTGTTTAAATTGCCGTATGCGCTCTTGCCGATTGCGGCGTAGGGGTTGTTTCGCAATGATTTAATTTCCTGGCGAAGTTCCAACATTCGTTTGGAGAGCGATTCCCTGTTCTTTGTCGATCTGATAACGGCTTCGCTTTTTAATACTTCAAGCGACGCTTTAATACTTGGCACTTCTTCCTGGGTGTTTGAGTTTTCAATATTAAGACGGGATTTTACCGGGTTCTTATCAGAGACGACGGCATTGTACATTTCCTCAAGAGGATCAATAACTTTTTGGATGGAGAAAATATCGGCGACTATTTTTTCTTCGATTTCAACGTAAGTTAATAGGTCTTCGGCGCTGCCCGATTCTATTACATTCTGCTGTTTGTCAAGTAAATTAAGATATGAGCGAAAACGTTCTCTCTGTTGCGATAATAGCGTTTTAAAACGTTTTAAAATCGCCACTCTTTGGGCAAGTTCCGCAGAGTCGATTTCCGCCGCCGTGTTTACTTCATCCGCAATAATCGCCATAGTTCCTCCATAATACAGTTAACCGGCAATGTTTAGTCCTACAACTTCGCGGTTTGGTTTTTCCGTTATTTTTTGGCTTGCGACCGCACTCCACGTATTGCGAAGATCGGAAAGCATATCTTTTACAGTTAACATTCTGTCTATATCACTGTTGATATTCGCTTCTACAAGTTCCCTGTTAAACCATGTGTACAGCGCGAACAGATTCTTGGAGATTTCTCCGCCCTGATCAAAATCCAGGGAAACCGTTAATTCGGTAATAATTTCCTCGGTTTTCATTACGGCTTTGGATATCTGTTCAATTCTGCCGGGATCTTTTTTTTCTTTGTTGTTCAACTGTAGAAGTTCCGTCGCCCTGGTCAGTTGTTTAACAGCTTCATCGTACAGCATGACGATGAGTTGCCCCTGACCGGCGGTTTTTACTTTGGCTTCTTTATATGAAGATGAAACGTCTTTATATGCCATTATTCCCCTCAACTAATTATCGGTAGTTTTCCGCGCAAATATAACACTTTTGCCCTGATAATAATAGATTAACTTTGTGGTTTTATTACCAAAATATGGCGTTCTTCATCAAGAAACGGCGTCGTGTACTGGATCGCTTCCCAATTTTCGCATACTTTTTGTAACGATGCCATTTCCGTTTCTATTTTTTCTCGCTTTCCCTTGTAGGCGGCGATTATTCCGCCTTGGGCGCATTTTTTATACAATGTCTTGATTAATTTCGGCTCCATGGATTTAAAGGCGCGAAATGTGACAATGTTGAAGGCTCCGTTTTCCGCTTTTTCCAATTCGCCTTCCTCTACATTAACGTTGGAGAGGGATAGTACCGCCTTTGTGTTAAGTAAAAATCCGGCCCTGCGGGTCATACGCTCAATGAGGGTAAAACTATGCTGGGGCAGGACAATCGCAAGCGGTATACCCGGCAGTCCCGCGCCTGATCCGACATCCGCTATTTGCGCCGTCTTTCCGGCGTTTGAATCCTTTAACAGCTTAATAATTATTCCAAGAGGCGCGAGAGAGTCAAGTATATGTTTTGTTATCAATTCGTTCGTGTCGTTTGTTCCCACAAGACCGTATGCGGAATTGAAAAGTTCAATTTCTTTTATGTAGCGTTTAAGGTGAAAAATAAACTCATCGCTGCGCGGGGCGATAATTCTGTCGATATCTTTGTCGCCGTTGCGTAAAATTTCTATTCCTTCCGATAGAAGGGTTGTCCAGTCTTTCATTTAGATAAAATGTACCAAATTTTTTTCTTCTATAAAACCGTTGGTCCGCGCTATTATATAGGCTCCGAAAGCGTTGAGCATTATGTCGATAAAAGCGCCGATGGCAATAAGATAGAAGGCCATTGGTTTAAGAATTAAGTAACCGGCCCGATAATCTCCTCCGTCGTAGGTGAGGCAAAGCGCGGCTAACGCTATGAACGCTCCGTCGCCGGGATGGCGCGCGAGAACGAATGATAATAAAAAGGCGTATAAACCGATAGTGAATAAATTAAGCGTGCTTATCGTTAAATACGAATATGATTTAATGATAACTATAAATGCCGCCGCAGCTACCATCGCGCTTCCGCATCTGCAAAAAGTCGCGAATAGCGATAGGGAAATGGCGCTTGACCGCCTCCTTATGCCGAAATTTTCCTTTGAATGACGCTGGAGTATCGGAATTGTAAAATTAATGTCTCCCGAAAGAAACGCCGCGATTGCCGGTCCCAGAAAACCGTAAAGGACGCGCCAGGGATTTGTTTTCGGTTTTAATAAATACAGGAACAGGGGCATTATGACAAAACATAAAGCGATGCTGAATACTCCTAAAAGAATTACTAAATCCTTGTAGCCTTTTGCCTGTAATATGTCTTTAAAACGGACCGCCCAAAACGCGGCAAGTACAATTAATATGAATCCCAGAATTTCAGAGAAGAATGAGGCGACATGGTAGAAAATTCGTGAAAGCGAGTCAACAAGCGATATAACGGGTTTTGAATAATTGCGATCGTAGTTTAAACCCATGCCGAGGAAGAACGCGAATATACATGCCGGAAAAAGGTATATTCCGCCTGTCGAAATTACGCTAAGCATGTTGGGCGGGAAGATGTCAAGTAAATTGTCTCCGATGTTTAAATTTAATACTTCCACCTGCTCGACGGTTACTATCGGGATTCTGCTTTCCGGCGACCAAAAAAACATTGTTGCTACAATACCTGTAAAAATCACAAAAGCGGACGCCGCGATGATAAATAGAACATTTTTTAATATTACCGGCCAAAATTGATCATCCATACGCAGTTCGTAAACAGCCACCGTCAGGGAAAACACTAAAACCGGAATGACGGTATAACGTCCTATGCCGATAGCCAGTTTTTCAAACCACGCTAGCGCCGCATAAACACTCTCGTTTTCCGGCAAAAGGAAGCCGATTATCATGCCCAAAACGGTGCCAATTAAGAATTTAACCCATACTTTCATGACTAAAGAATAGCGTATTTTAAAAATTTATCCTAGAGCCTGATAATATGCGCCGTAGTAAGAACTTCATTTCCCGTATCGGTTATAAGAACGTCATTTTCCAATCGACAGCCCCCAAGCAACGGGTCGTAAAGTCCCGGCTCTATCGTAAAGATCATTCCCGGTTCAAGTACCCACTCATTTTCGTTTGAGGTTTTGATTAACGGATATTCATGTTCCTGTAAACCTATACCGTGCCCGAGACCGTGCGGCATTTTTTTATGTGATTTGGAAAAAAGTACGTCTACAGCCGCGGCGATGTCCCTTGCCATGCATCCGTTATGTGCCATTGAAACTGCGAGTTTGGCCGCTTTTTCGGTCAGATTGACAAGTTTCTCCTGCTTTGGGTCTAAATCGCGGGTAAAAGTGAGTGTTACGTCGGTGCAGTATCCGCCGAATTTTACCCCAAAGTCAAGGATGGAGAGTCCCTTCCCGCCGAAGGGGGCGCATGTCCAATTCGGGAAAGCGTGAATCGCGAAACTCCGATCCGGTCCCGCGGCAAGGGTTCCAAAACTTGTTCCCTCACAGTCCCGTTTTCGCGCCTCAACCTCGATAAACAACGCCGCGTCGGCCTCCGTTTTTATTTTTCCCGATACCACGTTTTTTTCCAGTTGATCAATTAGTTCGTTTGTAATGTTCGCGGCCTTACGGATAATGGCGATTTCTTCCTCATCCTTGACGGCGCGCATTTTTCTGATTTCCGCGGCGGTTCCGTTTTCCCTGCAAAGAATGTCATAATCCGTAAGTTCGCCGACATATTCAAGGAAGGTGGGGTAGGGCGTTACAGGCGGAATCTCAATTTTAGCTCCCGATGGAATACCCAATTTTTTTGCGATAAGCGATATGGCTCTTACCGGTTTGCGATCAAAATCATTGTAAGAGGCGAGCATGACGGGTGAATGCGAGGCATAGAGTTTGGCAAGATTGACATCCCATGCGGCAAGAATCGCTTTTTTTTCCGCGGAAAGAAAAAGAAGAGCGTCCGCCGGAAGTCCTGTAAGCCAGCGGATGTTTTGATCGCATCTTGATTCGGTATCTTCCAACATCAGAAGGGCTATGCCTTCAGCGGCCATCCAGTTATAAATTTTTTCCAACCGCGCCGTAAAAACCGAAGGATTTTTTTCCATGGAAAAAACCTATCTTTTTTCCTTCATCTTTTCTTTTTCTTTGGTAACTTTCGACTCAAGTTTATCAATCATCTTGTCTATTGCCTTAATAAGATCGAAGTCTTCTTCGGCGACATGAACGGAAACGCCCCAGCGGAAATTTACCGTGGACTCAACATAAAAATCTTTCTCTTTTTTTATTGTAATTATCAAATCAACAATCATATTTTCGGCATTCTTAAGCCTTTCAATTTTTTTATTAAGGTACTCTTTAGCGTCGTCGTGCATTGAAAAATGTACTGCTTTAATATCCAAGTTCATTCTGAACCTCCAAAGTTTTGATTCTTACAATCTTTGATTGCTATAATCTTCGATTGTATGAGGAACCCATATCCAGTTCCTTCCTATATTTTGCCACAGTTCTGCGTGCTAACGCAATTCCTTTTTGACCTAAAAGAGCCGAAATCTCCTGATCCGAAAGAAGGCGGTTTTCTTTGGAAATTATCTCTTTTATTATCTCTTTTACGCTTTCTTTTGAAAATTGCGATCTGTTGGCGCCCGTACCGCTTATTGAATTTGTGAAAAAGTATCTAATTTCATAAATTCCCCATTCTGTTTGCATATATTTACCGTTTGCGGTACGGGATACGGTTGTCTCATGAACATCAAGCTCCTTTGCGATGTCCGAAAGGGTTAGCGGGGCAAGGTATTTAGGGCCGTTTATAAAAAAAGACCGTTGGAATTCGAGGATTGCGTTCGCGACCCTGATCAATGTCTGGTTCCGCTGGCTTAAATGGCTGATAAAAAGCTTCGCTTCCCTGATGTTTTCCCGAGCGAAGTCCCTCGCCGCCTTATCCGTACTTTCGATGAAGACTTCAAAATTTTTATTTATGCCAAGAACGGGAAACGCTTCATCGTTAAGATTGATTGTAAATCCGTCCGCGTTTCTGATGACTTTTATGTCCGGTACGACAAAACGCGTTTCGGCGGAGGCGAACGCTCTGCCGGGGAAGGGATAAAGTTTTTTTATGTATTCGCAGATAATGCGGGTTTCTTCCTCATCGTCAAGACCGATTTTTTTTGAAAGGAGAGTATATTTTTCACGGTCAACAAGATCAAGGTTATCCAGTACTTTTTCTATTACGGATATTTCACAGGGAGCGTCGCCTAACAGCGCGATTTGCGACAGGAGCGATTCACGGTAGCCGCTTGTACAGCACCCCGCGGGTTCAAGCCCTCTTACCAATTCCATAGCTTCATTGAGTCTTTGTTGCGGGGTCGCGAATAAAGTTTCAGGTTTTTCCTTATGAAAACCGTCGTCATTTAAGTTTTGAATCAGAATCTCGGCGATTTCCCGTAACTCTTCATCGACGGGTTCAAGTTGTAATTGGCGTAATAGATGTTCCTGCAAAGTTTCAGGTCGGGTAAGAGCGCCTTCTATAAAACGGTTATGCTCTTCCGCGGCCTGAACGCCCCGCCTTCCGGGGTCTGAGGATGTTTCAAAGTATTCATATACTATTTCTTTTTGTTGTTTGTCGTCTTCGTCTTTTAGAGCGACCGTGCTTTTATCTTCGACTATTTCCAAAGCCGGATTATGTTCCAATTCCCGCGTAATTCTTTCGCGCAATTCAACAGCCGGCAATTCCATTAATTTGATGGATTGAAGTAACTGCGGATTCATCTTGAGGCGTTGTTCCTGCGCGAAAGACGGACGCTGGTACTGCATAACTATATAATATCGCGCGATACGGTATTTTTCAATTATGACTGACATTGTTTAAAATTATCTGTAAAATACAATTATGAGTTATCAACAGAAGCTTAACAGATTGGGACTTGATGTTCCCTTTATGCTGTTGCCCAAGTCTTCGCTGACTTCCCCGTCGGAGCTTGCAAAGTGGCCCGTGATCGCGTGCGATCAATTTACTCAGGACCGCGATTATTGGGAGAGGGCAAGAGCCGCAGCCGCAGGTTCGCCTTCAACTTTAAATTTAATTATCCCCGAAATATATCTTTGTGACGATGACGTTAATAAAAGGATAGCTGATATACATTCAACCATGAGGCGTTACCTGCAAGAAAATATTTTTCTCCGACGGCGGCAGGGATTTATTTATATTGAGAGGGACACTCCGTATCAAAAAAAACGGCGCGGTTTAATCGCGGCGGTTGATTTAGAACAGTACGACTGGCGTCCGCAGGCGCGACCGTTAATCCGCTGTACGGAAGGAACCGTGCCTGAACGCCTTCCCCCGCGAATGGATATTCGCCGCGGCGCGCCTCTGGAACTTCCCCACGTTATACTGCTTATTGACGATGAAGCGGACGGCATTTTACCCGCCGTTGGCGAGAAAGTAAAAAATACGACTCCCTGTTACAGTACGCCGTTAATGATGGACTCCGGCAATGTGACAGGCTGGTTTCTGGGCGTTGAAAGCGATGAAAGCTTAGAGACGATTTCATTTATTACGGAAAAATTTGGCGAGCTTTATAATCGTTCCGCTGAGCGATACGGCGGGGAAGGGAAGCCTTTTCTTTTTGCGGTAGGTGACGGCAACCATTCTATTGCGGCGGCAAAAGGCATTTGGGAAGAATTCAAAACTGCCTCCGGTTACAAGGCGGCATGGCAGCCAGAGACTGCCAAGGACAGTCTTCCCGTTCATCCCTGCCGTTATGCGCTTGTGGAAATAGAAAACATCTACGACCCGGCGATTCAGTTTGAACCTATACACCGCGTTGTTTTTGACGTTGGTTTTGATGAAACGGTAAAAATTCTTTCCGCCCTGCCTGATTTTTCCTGCCGTTCCGTAGATAACGCGCAAGAACTGTCAAATTTATGCGCCCGACAGCCGCAAGCGTCCGCAGTAAACCGCTTTGGAGTTATCTCGCAAGACCGTTATGCGCTAATAGAAACTTCCGCCGCCGGAATCGCCACCGCCTGCCTTCAACCGCTATTGGACAAATACGCCGGTGACAACCCCCGGCTAATTGACTACATCCACGACGAAGAAGAGCTATTCCGCTTATCAGGCGATGGCGGGCAAACGGACGCAAATCGCAAGAGGGCGGGAATCTTATTGCCGCCTTTTCAAAAATCACTACTCTTTGAAACGGTGGCCCGCCTTGGTCCCCTACCGCGAAAAAGTTTTTCAATGGGCCATTCGGTAGAAAAGCGATTTTATTTTGAATGTAGGGAGATTCGATAAGACCTCACACACGCTAGCTAAACGCACGGCATAGCCGTGTGGATGAATAATGTCACATTGCGTAGCACCAATAAACGCCGCCGTCTGTAATAAATGCAAGGGAGCCTTTAGGCGACCGACAGTGCGCAGATCACAAAGGTACAAAGAACACAAAGGGGGATCAGAGATTTATGTCCGTTATCTTATCGTAAAGCTCATGCAAAACCTTCGGACAAAAACCTATAATTCCTCTTTGTGATCTTTTCTTCCTTGGTGTTCTTTGTGTGAAATTCTTTAGAATAATTACCGTTTTAGACGTTGGGCGGAAGCGAAGTCCGCTTCGGCTTTTTCAATGTTCCCCATTAGCTGATATACTTTTCCCCTGCTTGTATACGCGTCCGCGAATGAAGGGTTAATGGCAAGGCACTTGTTTAAATCGGCGAGAGCCTTTTCTAATTCGTATTTATTGTACCATGCGTTTGCTCGATTGTACCATGCTACGGCGTAATCGTTTTTAAGCCTTATCGCTTCCGTAAAATCAGTTATCGCCTTATCGTCGTTTTCTTTTGAATACCATGCGCCGCCTCGCCTGTTCCAGATAACGGCGTTTGACGGCTCTAGGGCGATAATTCTGTCGCAGTCTTCAATTACACGCGCGAAATCCCCTGTTTGATAATACGCGTGCGAACGGTTGATAAGCGCGTCAACATAATTTTTATTAATAGAAATCGCGCGTGAATAGTCTTCGATGGCAAGAGACATCCCATTGAGGTTGTTTCTTGCGGCCGTCTCCGCTCTGGCGAAACCGCGGTAGTTGTAAACTTCGGCTTTGGTTCCGTCCAGCCTTATCGCGCGCGTATAATCGTCAATAGCGCGGCTGTATTCGCGTTTTTTCATCCATGCGTTTCCACGGGAAATATAACTGTGAAGAAATTCATTGTTGCGGTTTATTGCCGCCGTATATTCCGAAATAGCCTTATCAAAATCGCCTTTACGGTAAAATTGTTCGCCGGTCAGATAGGAAATCAAAGAAGGATCGGCTCCCATCTGCTTTAAAACGTCAAGATCGGGATTTTCATAATTTAAAGGATCGATTTCCGAGACAAGTACGCCCATTCCCCTAATCTTTTTTAAACCGGATAACGAGGACGACGGACGCGAAACTTGATAAGATACCGGCGTTTCCGTACCGCCCGCGGATTCTTCGGCGGTAGCTTCTTCTTTTTCTTCTATTGTTTTTTCTTCAACCGCCGCGGGCTCTTCAATATGTTCAACTTGAGTTTGAGTCTCTTTTCTATCGCATTTAATTAAAATTACGCATAATACCGTTATTAATAATACCGCTAAAGCAATCGCTATTAAAAGAAAGAAAACCCGTCTATTCAAAAACGCCCTCTGTTTCTGAAGATTCATTAGTAACCGGAGCGGGTTCAAATACCCTGTAGATAATTCTGACGTTTTCCACGGTTACTCGATGTCTGATTTTCAATATAAGGATTTGTTCTCCGGAGTAGTATAACCAACCTGACGAATCATAGCGTTCAAACTGACTGTCGGTTCTCCAGTCCATTCCGTGAATCTGTATTCTGTTAAAAGGACGCACTCCGCGGATTATTAAAAAATGCGCAAGACCTACAGGAAATGAAACGGAGATGTTTAAGTTGCTGTCTACGTATGACGCTCTGGCGGACGGAGAAACAGTCCATGCCCAATGGCCTTCATTTGTAAGCCATGACGCTCTTGGATAATAATCCGTCGGATTTAATATATTATGGAGTCTTCCGGCGTTCCCGTTTGCGATTGCCGATAAAATCAAAGACCGGCCTATTCCCGCCCAATCGGTATTTTGAGTCGAGTCGGCCCAAAAAACAAGAGCTTTTCCAAGCCTCATGCTGAATTCGGAATTATTACTCTCGGAACTTGACGCGTAAACGGAGTCATTTTCGGGATCGTGGTTTAAGTTATCTGAAATTAGCGAAAGCATCTGTTCTGTCAGGTGTTCAATCGGGTTATTTGCTTCCGGCCTCCATCGCTTTATGTCGTAAAATAATTCCAACAGGCCCGGACAATGATCCGATACCAATTGATCGGGATTGGCGTTATTAATAATATTGATAACTTCATTCGCGAGGACAAGATTACTTCGCGTAAACAGAAAATCAAGAATATGATCTTCTTTTAAAATGTTAAGCGATCTTTCCCTGATTAAACGGGTAATTAAATTATTCTTATCGTTTTCATAAGAGGCAAACGAAGAATACGCGCTTGTCATTCCCCCGACAAACACCGACGACCTGAAAGTATGTCTTGGGCTGTTTATAAAATCACGGGAGATTGAACCTATCGCCGCCGCGTAATTGCCTCGTGAAAGCGCCTGCGCACCGTATGCGATTATGTCATCTTCAGATTGTAAAGAAGTCGCGTTTTGATTCCATTGGATATAGCTCGCGTTTTGCCAGTTTTTTAAAATACTATCGTAATTTGACACCTGCGCTATTATATAATCCGTCGGATCAAACACCCTTTGTTTGCCTCTGGAACGATATGAGATAAACGCGCTATCCGTTGATAGGTTTAAATATCCGTTTTCCAGTTCCTGTCCAAGACTGCTAAAAACAAAACGCGTTCCGCCGTACATGATGCCAAGCTGTCCTGAATCCCTGACAAGTGAGGAACGGCGCGGAACGATGGGTATTGTAACGTCACAAGCGCCTCCCTCAAATTCCGCGTCGATATGCAGTTCCTGCCCCTTTGCGGAATCAATCGAACTGAAAGTAAGAGTCGTTCCTCCCGGCAAAATAAAACGCGCCGTGTTATCGGTAATGGTCATCATCTGGGGGTTTACCGGCGTATTTTCGCCGTTAGTGTTTGTCAATTTTAAACCTTTTCCCCGTTCTTCTTTTAATAAAAATTCAAGTCCTCCATAAAAAACTTTTACGCCGCCCGCAATTTCTTGCGTTTCCTGCTCGGTTAACTGTGATGTTTGCAGGTAGCGGCCCTTTACAGTCATTGAGCCGACGGATATGGAAAAAATTCCTTTATTGGAAAATTGCAGAATTACCAAAAGACAGAATACTACGCAATACACGGCGGCAAGGATGATAATACGCGATGTTAAAGGTCTTCTCATGAAATAAATCAACCCCTTGTACAAACACGGCTGTTGAATGTAACTTGCCGGTTCATTAATTATTGTATACTATATACTAGCATGAAAATAGAATTCTATGGAAGCGGTTTTCTTCTGAGGATAATTTCGTTATTTTTTCTTGTTTTTGGGCTTTCTTCGGTTGTTTGGTGCCAGGGAAATAGTACGGAAACCATTCTTACCGAGGTTGCCGCCCGTCTTGCCCGCAAAGAATACGCTTCCGCGCTGGAATTATTTGACACATTGCCCGCGGATCAAAAAACAAAGGTTGAAATTCGCGTTATGCAGGCTTCAATATTAAATACCGCCGGCAGAACCGCTGACGCGAAGAAGATAGCGAACGGAATTATATCGGCCGACGGTAAAAATACGGAAGCGTTAATGATATTGGCCGATGCCGCCGCGGTTGAAGGTAAAGAAAGAGAAAGGCGGTCGTTTCTTGACAAAGTAATCGCGCTTGAGCCGAACAATGTAAGGGCGCTTAATGATTTGGCGAATATCAGTCTTAAAAACCAAAATTTACGGGTAGCGGCGAATTATTTTGACAAGGCGCTTGCCGCGGAGCCTAATAATGGAGAAGCTTTGGTAGGCCGCGCGACAGTATATCGTTATACCAGAGAGCCGAAGAACGCGGAACGGCTATTAAACCGCGCCATGTCTTTATATCCCGACTGGGCAAGACCGCTTCATGAGAGGGCAAGGCTTTATAAAGGAGCCGGTTTTCAAAATGACGCGCTTGAGGATTTGAACGCCGCTCTTTCACTTGAGCCGAATAATTATTGGGCGCTTGTGGACTATGGGCAACTTTTAATGGAAATGAACCGGTTACAGGAATCTTTAAAATATTTAAACCGCGCTATCCAAGTTGAACCTGATGTTTTTATGGCGTATGTATATAGCGCAGCGATAAAAGATGAAATCGGCGATTATTCCGGCGCTGAAAAAGATTATCTTTCCTTGACAAAATTAAAACCGGATTATTACTTCGGATTTGAAGCGCTCGGCGTTATCAGAATGAGGAATAAACAGTGGGCGGCGGCAAGAGACGCTTTTCTTGACGCTTATAAACAGGCTCCAAAAGAGTATACCTACGCGCTTTTGGCCGCCGTAAACTGGATGCGCTCAGGCAGACAAGCCGACCCGAAACAATTTCTTGCGCAGGTACTGCGTACGGTTCCAAAAGATACGCCTGAGTATTTGATGATAAAACTTTATCATGATCTTTCGGGCGATTCAAATGTAATCGCAAGTCTAGAGAGCGAAAAAAATATTTTTACAAAGTCGCGTATGCTTTATTACCTTGCCTCTTATTACGATGTCAGGGGAGACAAATCTTTGGCGAACAGATATTATTTAATGGTTCAGGATCAAAACTCGTCAGGTTCTATAGAATGGCGGTTAAATGAAATAACGCTGGCGGAACGCGGTCTTGGCAAAAAGGCGGAAAAATGAGCGGAAGTACAACAACGGTCATATTGAACGGGAATGAATTTTACCTGATAGGGACGGCGCATGTATCTCGTGAAAGCATTGAAGAAGTTCGAAATATTATTTATGAAGGATTTCCTGAAATGGTTTGCGTGGAACTTGATCAGGGGCGGTATAACTCAATCATGCAAAAAGATGATTGGGAAAAACTTAATTTGGCAAAAGTTTTTAAGGAAGGCAAGGGATTTCTTTTGATCGCAAATCTTGTTCTTGCCGGTTTTCAACGCCGTCTTGGCAATGAGCTGGGAGTCAAACCCGGCGAAGAAATGAAAACGGCCGTGGAAGCCGCGCAGAAAATGGGGATTCCATACAGCCTTTGCGACCGTGAGGTGCATACGACGCTGAGGCGGGCATGGGCGCGTTGCGGTTTTTGGAGTAAATCCAAGTTGTTGGCTTCTCTCTTAGCCAGCGCTTTTACGACTGAGAAGTTAAGTGAAAAAGAGATAGAAGATTTAAAAGATAAAAATGAACTTGACGGCATGATGGATGAACTTGCGAATTATTTGCCGGCTGTTAAGGAAGTTTTAATAAATGAAAGAGACCGTTATCTTGCCGCAAAAATCTGGTCTTCCGCGCCAAAGGTAACTGAACCACGGGATACATATCAAAAAATTGTCGCCATAATGGGAGCGGGGCATATTCAGGGTATTAAGACATATCTTGAAAAACTAAGCAGGGGCGAAGAATCAGCCGATGTAAGCGAACTGGAAAAAATTCCGCCTTCCGGCTTGTTTTCCAAAATAGCGCGTTTTATTATTCCCGCCGCCATTATCGCCCTAATAACCGCAGGTTTTATCCATGCGGGAAAAGAAATTGGTTTTTCCATGATAACGCAGTGGATATTGTGGAACGGCTCTCTTGCCGCATTAGGCGCGATTATCGCCCTTGGTCATCCGCTTGCGATAATTATCTCTTTTCTGGGCGCGCCAATAACGTCGCTTAATCCCTTTATCGGCGTTGGTATCTTATCCGGCATTGTTCAGGCTGTATTAAAAAAACCTCGTGTCTCGGATGTACAACGGCTAATAGACGATGCCGCCAGTCTGAAAGGCATTTACAAAAACAGAATTACCAGGGCTTTATTGGTTTTTTTTCTGTCAAGTCTTGGCAGTTCCATAGGAACTTTTGTCTCAATCCCCGCCATTGTAAGTAGGCTGTCCGGGTAGGGAAGAGCAATGAGCAATGAGTAATGAGCAATGAGAAGAGAGCAAAGAGCAAAGAGAAGGGAGAAGAGGGGCTTTTGGGAGTTCTTTTTTTTTATTTTTTTTTTTAAATCACTTGACATTTTTTCCCCTTCGTATTACAATTTGTAATATGAGAGCAAATTATGTTATTAACGAGGTTATTACAACCGCCAGGCTTCCTATAGAAACAAGGAATAAGCTCCTTGCCCTTGCCAGGATAAAGAACATGACAAAATCGGAGGTTATCATAAAATCTCTGGAGATGTACTATGAGCGCGAGGAAGGCGATATGGATTCATTTTCCTTGGGAGAGAAGGTTTTTGGCAAATACGGCTCAGGCGACGGCGACCGCTCCGTTACCTACAAGGAGCGGATTAAGAAGAAGCTTTCAGACAGGATAAATGTTTGACAGATTCGATTCTTATAGACGCAGGCCCCCTTATCGCGCTTTTTGACTCAAGCGATAAACACCATCGCAAGATGCGTTCTTTCCTGAAGGAAAATCCGTTCAGGTATGTAAGCACGATTGCCGTATTTACGGAAGTTTCCCACATGCTTGATTTTAATACCGCCGCTCAACGGGATTTTTATGAATGGGTAATGTACAAGGGGGTAATTATTAGCGATATTAATCAAAATGATATGCTCCGTCTTTTGGAGCTGACCGATAAATATTCCAGTCTGCCTATGGATTTTGCCGACGCCACCCTTGTTATTACCGCGGAAAAAACAGGTATTCGCAAAATAATCAGCGTAGACAGGGACTTTGACATTTACAGACTCCCCGGTAAAGAACAGATTCAGAATATTTACAGGTAGTTATCTAAGTGAAGCAAGTTCCCTGTTTGCCTGTTTTCTTACAATTTGCGGCTGATTGGCGGTGTTTAACAGGGAGAGTATCTTAACGCCTGTTCCGCTTAGCGGCGGTCCCGAGAAACGACATAATGCGCCTGTCGCCTGGGCTAACGCGATTAATATGGTTTCATCCTTTATACTGCCGTCATAAGTTATTGAATGGAGAAACGCTTGAATTGCGATTCCTTCCGGGTCTACGCCGATGTTTCCTATCGTTAAGACGGCCGCCGTTCTGATTGACGGCTCATTTTCTTTTAGAAAAATATTTATAAGCCAGGGAATTGTTTCCTGAGAGCCGATTTTACCCAAAAGTTTAAGAGCGTCGAGCCGCAGTTGTATATGTTCCTGTCCCGCGGAAATCGTCAATAAAAATGATGTCCAGATAGGTTCATTTTCTCCCACTTTACCTGAGTTTATCGCTTCCGCAATTTGCGCAAGTTCGGCTATTTTTTCCTTTTCATTAAAGGGAATATCAAGCGTGTTAAAAACCTGAGGTCGTCCCATCCCGTAAGTTCCTTCGGGAATCGGTCCGTACAGGTTGTTTTTTTCAGGTAAAACCCGATCTTCAATTTTATATGAATAAAGTATCCAGTCCCTTCCCCCCGAATACAAAACTCCGTCGTTTCCAAAGGCTGGTATCGCGGCGGCGTTTTGCAGGTTTGTAAACCAGAGTCTTTTGCCGTCTTTTGAAAAACCCGTCGCGCCGCTTTTACTGAGAATATAAATTCCCCTTTCATCAAAAAGCATCTCAGCTTCCGTATCGGGTTTACCGCCCGATTTAATCATTTCTTTTATATGGGTGTCACCTAACCAAATTATTTTCCTCTCATCAACCGAAAGAAATGCAAGCCTGCCGTCATTCATGACAACCGCAATATTGCCGTCTTTGCCGACGGCGGCAAGCGGATTGGAAGGAAGTTTTGGAAAAACAGGAAGATTTGTTTTTCCATGCGCTGATTTTTTTTCGTCTTCTGAAAATTTTAACGCTTCCATTATCCCGTCTTTGTACAGGACGATAATTTGCGTCCCGGAGGCTGGAGCAAGCGCGACAGGCGCTTGGGTAAGCGGCCAATTCTTAATGTTTCCAAAATGATCCATACGGTAAATTTCATTATTGTTTAACGCGAATACTATGCCTCCGCCGTGGTCCGGTTTTGGCGCGATTAAGAATGGGGATTCTAAAACTTTTATCCATAAAAGGGTTCCCGACGCGGTGTAACAAAAAATCTTTTTTTCGACCGGAGCGAACAATCTGCCGTCCCACCCCGTAACTACGCCGGCGCACAGGGGAGCGCCCATATCACGCCGCCACAATTCGCGTCCCGCGCGGTTAACCGCTATTAATGTTCCGTTAATTCTTGATAAATACGAAGAGCCTTCACGTGAGCGCGTAACAAAGGGGCTTATTTTGCCCCTTGCGGAATAGCTCCACAACGGTTTTCCCGCCGTAGAGTACGCCCTGATGTTTCCGCCGTCAAGGGCGACAACCGCGGATTGGGCTTGAACGGAAGGCAAAGATAGCACCGCTCCCCCTAGCGCCTGCCGCCAGAAAGGATCGTTTGTGACAAGACCTTGCTCGCGGATTTCGTCTTGCGCGAAGAGGGGATAGGCGGCGAAGAGCAAAAAAAGACAGCTTTTCAGGAAAAATCTCATCATTTTAAGTATACTACATTATAATGGCAGTTAAAGATGTTTACAAATTACGCCTGGAAAGTATCGCACCGGGCGGAGACGCGCTTGGCCGTTTTGAGGGAAAGCCTGTTTTTGTAGAAGGCGGCGCGCCTGATGAAACTATTTGTTGCCGTGTTGTGCAGGAGCATAATACGTGGGCAAGGGCCGAATTGTTGGAAGTTGTCGAACCGTCCCCCGCGCGGGTAAACGCCCTTTGCGCTTTTTACGCCCGATGCGGCGGTTGTAATCTTCAACATATTGACTATGACGCCCAACTTGCGGCGAAGGCGGCTATTTTAAAAGATTCATTTCTTAAAATAGGCGGATTACAACCGCCTGAAACCGTTATCGTTCCTTCGCCGCCGTGGGAATACCGTAATAGAATGCAGTTTCACTGCTTTAGGCAAAAAGCGAAAAGAGTGCAAACGCGCCAATACGGGCTTATGGGACGGCGGAGCGGGGAAATAATCGACATTCAGGATTGCCCTGTGGCTGTCACTGGGATTAGGGAGATTTTAAAATCTCCAAAAGGGAACGGCGGGGAAAGAAATGAACTTACGTTGCCGGTTGAAAAAGATCGTTTTACCGTTTTTTCCAAAGACAAAGTGTTGTTAAGCGAAGGCGGCAGGCTGAAAGGGAAGATTACGCTGTTGGATAAAGAGATTCTAATCGATGCGGGACTTTTTTTTCAGAGTAATTGTCTTATGTTGGAGAAATTGATTACGGAACTACGCGTAATTGCCGCTGAGGCGGATACCAATATGCCTATGGCGGATTTGTACTGCGGCGTGGGAACTTTTGCCTGTTTTTTAAAAGATATGTTTCCGAGGATTACGCTTGCGGAAGAAAACAAGTCTGCTGTCGGTCTTGCAAGGGAAAATCTAAGGGGGACTGATGCGGAGTTTTTCGCCGTCCGCGACACGGATTGGCCGCGCACATTGTTACGCCGCAAAGACGCGTTTGGCTTTACCGTTGTCGATCCGCCACGGGCTGGACTTGCGCCAAAGTTGGCGGAGGTACTGGCGCGGGAGGGACCGCCTGTCCTCGCCTATGTTTCCTGCGATGCCGCCTCCCTTGCCCGTGATTGTAAAATACTGACAAGCGGAGGATATGCTCTTGAAAAACTGTCATTTTTTGATTTTTACCCGCAGACGGCGCATATGGAGAGCATGGCTGTTTTTAAAAGATAATACATTGCTATAACCCCTTATATCAATTATAATTACCTTATGGTTCAAAATGAAAGTTATTTTAAAAGCCATGATGGGACCAAGCTTTATCTCTATCGCTGGCTGTTGGACCAGGGGCAAAAACCAAAGGCTATACTTCATATTGTTCATGGAATGGCGGAACACGCTCTCCGCTACCGTCGTCTTGCTGAAAAATTAACCCAATCGGGAATAGAAGTATGGGCTGCGGATCAAAGGGGACACGGTAAAACAGCTAATCCCGAAGTAAATGAGCTTGGTAGGGGAGGGCTTTTGGGGCATTGCGGCGACGGTAACTGCGTTGCCAATGTAACTGCCGATATTCATGCCATTAACAGTGAAATTCATAAAATTACTCCAAATGTTCCGGTATTCCTTTTGGGACATTCATGGGGATCATTTTTAGTTCAGAATTATATAGAATATTCAGACGATTTGATAATTAACGGATGTATCTTATCCGGAACAAAGGGACCCGGCGATTTTATGGTAACGCTGGGAGTACCGTTAATGATATTGGTTGCCACATTTACCGGACAACGAAAAGCGTCGCGCTTTGCCAAGACGATTGCGGATGGGGCGTATAACAAACCGTTCAAACCAAACCGCACCGCATTTGATTGGATTAGCAGAGATGAAGAAGAAGTAGATAAATATGTAAATGATCCATTATGCGGATTCCTGTGTTCCTCCGGATTCTACAGGGATCTTTTAAAATTACTGTATAACATTCACCGTACTGACGCGTTGGCAAGGATAAAACGTTCTTTACCGGTGTATGTTTTTTCGGGAAGCGTCGATCCGGTGGGCGAAATGAGCAAAAGCCCCACCGCTCTTGTTAATGCGTACCGTAAATTGGGAATAAGTGACTGCGAGTTTGTGCTGTATCCTGGCGCCAGGCATGAGACATTAAATGAAACCAATCGTGAGGAAGTAATGGACAACCTTCTTTCATGGATAAACAAACATTGTGAATGAGATATAGATATTCCGCCACAGAAGACGGTAAATTAATAAAAAAAGCGATTATTTATACTCGCGATGAACATGGGATAAATTTTGCCGATGTTGACGGCGAAGCCATCGGCATTATCAGAAGATTAAGAGGAGCGGGTTTCGATTCCTACATTGTAGGCGGGGCGGTAAGGGATCTGATACTTGGAAAAAAACCAAAAGACTTTGATATTGTAAGCGCCGCAGGTCCCGGACGCATAAAGAAAATCTTTCGTAATTCAAGAATTATAGGCAGGCGTTTTCGTCTTGTTCACGTGTATTTCGGCGAGCGAATATTTGAAGTCGCCACCTTCCGCTCATTAAAAGACGGACTTACCAGTAATACCTTCGGATCAATAGATGAAGACGTTTTACGCCGCGATTTTACAATGAACGCGCTTTTTTACGATCCCGAACAGCAAATCGTCGTGGACTATGTAAACGGCATGAAGGACATAAAAAATAAACAGGTAAAGAACATAATAAATCTTTCTGAAATATTTACGGATGATCCAGTAAGGATGATCCGCGCCGTAAAATACGCCGCCGCGACAGGTTTTTCCATTCCGTTAAATTTAAAAATGAAAATTGTAAATCAATCAAATTTACTAAAAACGATTTCCCCTTCGCGTCTTACTGAAGAGATTTTTAAAATTATAAAATCAGATAAAACGTGCGCCATTGTAGATTTGCTTGATAAGATGGGGCTTTATTCCTATCTGCAACCGCAGGCGGCGGAACTAATGCGCAAGAACGCGAATTTTAGAAAAAATTATCTGCAAACAATGGCGGACTTAAAAGGCGTGGAAAATCAACGCGGGCAGGCGCTTTCATCTCTTTTTTACGATTATCTTGAAAGTACAAGCGACTGGAAACCCGGACCGATTGAGAATTTTAAAGAAATTTGCAAAACCGTCCGCGTTTTTGTCATGCCAATGAATCCGCCGCGCTTTGAACTTGAATACGCCGTTAAAAAATTTCTTTCCGCCAAAGGAATAACAATTAAAAGACCGCCGCCTAAACCCGCGGCGGAAGAAGGCAAACCCGCGCCTAAACGGAAACGCCGCCGAAGAAAACCCAAATCAAGTACGACGGATCCTGTAAATAAAATTAACACCTAAAAAATCACCAAAATAAGCCGAAAATGAATCAGAGGTATATACTTTGCAGGTCTTCTCTGATTTTAAAGAAAAATTTTCCACGGACGGGTACTTTAAATTCCGTACAATAGCCGTTTTATCGGCGGTTTTTTTGGGATTTTGCGGTCTTTGGCTGGGTTTTTCGCTTGTTTCAGCCTTGTTTGGGCTTCATCTTTTCCCCGTCGTGCCGGGAAGATTTTTTGCCCGATCTTTTGGAATTCTTTCAATGCTTATCCCTATGTACTTTTTTTATGCCGCCTTTATTTTGGCCGACCGGAAATGGCGGCCCGACAGGGTATTTATTTTAAGCGGAGCCATTATTCCGTTTTTAACTCTTTCCATCGGTTATGTGTTTATCCGTGATTATGATCTCCGTTCCACGCAGTCGGCATTTTTGTATTTTCTGGGAAAAACAGGTTTTAGTCTTTTTATTATTACTATTACAGTAATTGAAGTTTTGATTTTACAGGTGTTAAAAAACATACTTTTCTTTAAAGAAAATAAAATGGCGCGCCGCCGCATGGATTTGCTTCCGCCTCCGACGGAGCAAGAAAATGTTAATTTAAATGAAAACGCCGCCACTCCCGACACGGAGAACTTGTACCCGGTGATTTCTTTTGAAGATATTAGGCAGAAACCTCAAACTGATTCTCAAACGGAAAATATAGAAGCAAATGAGAATACTGATGTTACGGATGAAAACATAGATAATATGGAAGATATTAATGGACAGGACATCGATGGACCGGATATTGATATGGATACCGAGACTGACGGTGAAGATGACGATATTGACGCCGTAACGCGAGCTCTGGAAGAGGCGGAAGCCGCCGCGGCCGTTCATGCTGAACAGGTACGCAATAAAAGCAAACAGTTAAATAATCTTCGTCATAAAAAATACATTGTTCCCGTGGATATACTTAACGAATACCCCGACGGCGAGTATTGGATTATCGATCAGGCCACACGGGACGCGGCTATCGCGTTAAAAGAAACTTTAAATGAATTTAATATTCAAGCTGAAGTTACTGGCATAAGGAAGGGACCCGTAATAACCATGTTTGAAATTCTTCCCGCCCCGGGCGTGAAACTTTCTAAAATTGTCGGCTTACAGGACAACATCGCCCTGCGTCTTGCCGCGGCTTCCGTGCGTATTGTCGCCCCTATTCCCGGAAAGCACGCCGTAGGTATCGAAGTTCCCAACGCCAAACGTAACATTGTCTCTTTTAGGGAAATTATCGAAGGCGAGCTTCAGCGTACCGAAAAGAAAATGGAAATTCCCGTTATTATGGGAAAAGACATAACGGGAGAGGCGCAGACGGTTGACCTTGTTCAGATGCCGCACCTATTAATCGCGGGCACTACAGGTTCGGGAAAGTCAGTCTGCGTAAACACGATAATACTTTCGATTCTATACCAGCTTCATCCGGCGGAGTGCAGACTTATGCTTATTGATCCAAAAATTGTTGAATTGAAATTGTACAACGACATCCCCCATTTGTTGACGCCGGTAATTACCGATTCCAAGAAAGCGTTTCAGGCCCTTCAATACTGCATTTATGAAATGGAAAGGCGTTATGCCTGCCTTAATTCGATGGGAGTACGCGACATCCGCAGTTATAACAGACGAATAAAAGAAAAAAATGTCGCCCAGGAACACATACCATATATCGTCGTGGTAATTGACGAGTACGCCGATTTAATGACGACTACCGGAAAGGAACTTGAGTCCACCGTGGCGAGGCTTGCCGCAAAAAGCCGCGCCGTCGGCATTCATCTCGTGCTTGCGACACAACGCCCTTCGATAGATGTCATTACGGGGCTTATCAAGGCGAATATCCCGAGCCGTATCGCGTTCATGGTCGCGAGTAAGACGGACAGCAGAATTATAATCGACATGATTGGGGCTGAAAAACTTTTAGGCAAGGGCGATATGCTTTATTCGGGCGTCGTCGATCCTTTCCCAATCCGAATGCAGGGGGCTTTTATTTCCGAAGAAGAAGTGGAAGCGGTTGTTGAATATGTAAAATTATTCGGCGAGCCGGAATACATAGACGATGAAATTTTCTATGAGGAAGAAGATGAAGACATGGGCGCTTCGCTTTTTTCCGATGGCGATGATCCGTTATACGAAAAAGCGTTGGAAATAGTTTGTCAGCAGGGTAAGGCAAGCGCCAGCTACATTCAACGCAGACTGAAGATCGGCTTTAACCGCGCCGCAAGGATTGTTGACGAGATGGAGCATAATGGGGTAGTCGGTCCCGCGCACGGAAGCAAGCCGAGGGAACTGATAAGGGCGATGGGAGCTTAATTTAATATCACCTTTTATTAATAATATTATTAATCCATTTTTTGAGCGAATTTTCTTCTGAAATCTCAAAACAGTAATCCCCAAGTTTTTCTATTCTGCGAACTAAATCAATATAAAACAATTCGGCTTTTACGTTGCCGCCCGCTTCGATGCGCTTGCGCCCGAGCTTCTGCAATTTTTTGCGGTCCCTGTCGATTGTTTCTTCCAGTTCAACGGCGCGTATTTTTTGTTCCGGCGACGGGGTACGCCTAAGCTGGTTTTCAAGCAATTTTAAAAATTCCTCAACCAGTCCGACATAGGGGATAAGCTCATCCATTTCCTTGTCTTTAAACAGGTAATTTTTGTCAACGCTTTTTTCCAGCAAGCGGCTGATGCTGTAACATTCATCGCTCATTGATTCAAGCGAGGCGATGACCTGCATAAGGTACGAAATACGCGCTTCGGTTTTTGGGTTGAGTTTTACGCGGGAACATTCAATTAAAAAGCCGCTGAGTATTTCCCGCATTTCATCAATGTATTCCTCTTTTTTTAAAAGTTCCGCGCATAACTCGATCGTATTATCTTTGTCATTGCCGCCGTCTTCGTGCAAACCGCGTAACACCGTGCAAAAGCGGGAATACATAAACGAGACTATTCCCGCCATGTCGCTGATTTCTTTTTCCGCGCGAAGGATATTGAGTTCAGGCGACTGTGTATTACCGGCGGACAGATACGTGAATTTATAGTGTTCGTTTTTCTCTTCCTGTTTCTTGTCGGGAATAAGCATAGTGATCAATTTGGCGTATTGATTTACAAAGGGCAGGAAGATAATAGTATTTATTACGTTAAATAAGGTATGAAGCCCCGCCAGATGAACAGGTATTGAAACGTTGCCGGGACCCGCGGCCCAAGGGTCTCCCGGGAAAATAAATTCAACCAGATTAAGCAACGGGATTAATAACGGTAGCGCCCAGATAAGTCCTAATACATTAAATAGAACGTGTGCGAGAGCGGCGCGTTTTGATTCCGTATTTCCCGCGATACCGGCAAGTACCGCGTTAATGGTTGTCCCTACATTGGAACCCAACACCATGCCGGCCGCCATCTCGTAAGTTATAACATCCTGAAATGCCAGTGTCATTATTAACGTTACCGCCGCGGAAGATGAGTTAATGATTATGGTCAGAACCAATCCTACGCCTACGCCGATTAATATAGCGGTAACTCTGTTGTCTCTGATGGCTCCGATTTTGGTAAAATCAAAAATATTATCTGAATTGGCTATTCCGTCGGAAAGGAAAAAAAGACCAAGAAACAGAAAACCGAATCCTACAAGTAAATCGCCGATATGTTTGTATTTCCATTTTATTATGCTAAGAATAAAACCAATGCCTATCGCCGGCAAAGCCAGACTATCGATACTGAGCTTAAACCCCACGATAGAGATTATCCATCCTGTTACGGTGGTTCCGATATTTGTTCCGAATAATACCCCGATAAACTGGGTAAGAGTTAAAAGTCCGGCGTTTACAAAGGATATTACAATGACGGTAAACGCCGATGAGGACTGGATAATGGCGGTAACCGCAAAACCGGTCAGTACTCCGATAAAACGGTTGCCGGTCATGAAATTTAACGTTTTCCGCATGCGCTCACCGGCGCTTTTTTGCAGTCCGTCGCTCATCATTTTCATGCCAAACAGGAACATGCAAAGCCCGCCTGTCATGCGCAGTAAAAGTGAAAGAATAACCATAAGTACATGGTATATGAAAAATGAATAATCTACAAGATACCGATATCGTCAAGCTTCGCTGTCAGTCTGAATAAGACAGCTCACGCGTACAGGCGATATTCACTCTTTTTGCATTTGGAAAAAGTGGCGATTCGGATTTTCAGTTTCTTCTACTCTTCTAAGACCTTCGGTAATCCAATTTATTAATACGGTTATTCGATAATTCATGCTTGTAGTAAGATTTATTCTATTTGCGACAAAGCCGGGTATATAAAGTCCTGACATGCTATAGATAAGAACGCCCTCTTTTATAGGTTCAAGGTAAATTATCGCTATAAATTTTTCCGCTTTCATTATTCTAAAAATAGAATAAAAAACGTCTCTAAAGTTGGTTAAACTATAGGTAATGCCGTAAAGGCTTACGGATATGTCTCCTCTAAGATAAAAGTCTCCCATAGAAAGATCTACAAAACGGAGATACATTGTTTCCGAATAAGGGAGCGTATCCGCGGGGGGAGGATCCGGAATCGGTTTTCTTACTTGGGCGCTTTCAATACGCGTCGTTTCAATAAAAACTTTATATTCTCTTTCTCCCAAGATAATCTTGTGTTCCTGTATGTTTTTAATGTTTCCTAACGCGTTGTAAACATCCAGCATATCAAGTTCTCTTTTGTTGTACGGCACTACTACAAGAGCCTCGATAATATGGGAAGGTTTTTTTGACATGACTTTGCCGAGGAGATTAACCCCCGAATTCGGATTGGGAACCAATGTCGGAGAGCCGTCTTTCTCGAATGCGAATCTCAGCCCCGTATTGCTCATTATGAATTTTTTTTGACTTTTAGAAAAATTTGGAAAAATTTCATCAAAAGAACGAGTCTCAAAGGAGGGAACTTGAAAGACGAGCGTGGGAGCGTCAAAAACAAAAGAATCGTCATTGTCATAGAAAAGCTCGTCGCTTAAGGGAGAGTCTTTATTGTGGATAATCTCTTCGTCCGGAGAGAGTACTTCATTAATAATGTTTTCGTCATTAATAGGGAGAGGCTCCGCGCGGAGGGGGGCGATGAAAGCGAGAGTTAACAGACACAGATTAATAATTTTTCCGGTTGAGTCCATACATTATAATAACAAAAAAAATAATAAAAAGATACTGATAAAAATTGTTTCCAAAGACTTCACACAAAGAATACAAAGATACTAAGAACACAAAGAGGGGATCGGGGGTTTTGGTCCGAAGGCTATGCGTGGACTTTACGATAAGATAACGGACAGATACCCTGCTTCTTCTTTGTGTTCTTCTCTTTCTTAGTGTTCTGCGCACTGACGGCAGCCTAAAGGCCGCCTTGCATTATTACAGAAAGCGGAGTTTATTGGTGCTACGCTGTGCGGCATTAATCATCTACACGGCTTTGCCATGCGTTTTTCTAGCGTGTGAGAAATATTTCGATTAATTCTTAAAGAACTCTCTTGCAAAATCCGTTTTTGGAGCGGAAAGAAGTTCTTTTCCCGCGGCGGTTTCTATAATGCGTCCGTTCGTCATAAGCGCGACTTTGTCTCCCAACATTAGGGCTTCTTCGCGGTCATGGGTGATAAAAACGCAGGGCGCTTTTGAATGGGAGCGGATATCAAGAAAATCACGGCGAAGGTCTTTTCGCAAGGGCGCGTCCAAACTAGAAAAAGGTTCGTCCAGTAAAAGCGCCCGTGGATTGGACGCTAGAGCGCGCGCGATGGCGACCCGCTGACGCTCCCCGCCTGATAGGGTATCGATGCGCCGCGCCGCATAGCCTTGAAGGCGGACAATTTCCAGAGTTTGCTCAACAATGCGGCGGCGTTCTTTTTTTTTGACTCCGCGGATAAAAAGACCGTAAGCGATGTTTCCGCCAACGTCAAGGTGGGGGAATAGGGCCAAGTCCTGAAAAACTACCGAAATATCGCGCTTCCATGCGGGTAGACGCGTAATGTCTTCGCCGTCAATTAACGCGTTCCCAGATTCCGGCTCGATAAGGCCGGCGATAAGGTTAAGCGTCGTAGTCTTGCCGCAACCGGAAGGTCCGACCAACGCGAGAGTTTCTCCCGCGCCGACGGATAAATCAATTAATACGGAAAAATCCCCATAAGATTTTTTTAACGCTTTTACTTCAAGCATATTTTTTCCCCCCTAGTGTACCGCCTAATACAGACAACAAAATGTTGCATTTATAATTTTATTATTAAAAGCATAAGTGCGGGTAATTTATGTAAAAATAAATTTTTACCGTCCTTTTTCTTCATATTTTCAAATATTTGCCGAAAAGGTTTTTTGTAATATGTTTTGGATGGTACACTAGTTTCCGAAAGCAGAAAGCAGGCGGCGCAACAAAGTATCAGAAGAGTACCGGCGGCGCAGGCTGTCCCGTAACGGTAGGCCGCCACAGCGCGGTAAATGTACAGGGGCAAAGTTTCCCATCCTTCCAAGCCGAGCATTATCACCGCGTTAAGTTCCCCAAGACTGAGCGCCGCGGCGAATCCCCATGCGGAACGCGCGCGCTTAAGCGAAAGAGGCAGCGCCGTTGTTAAAAGCCCGCGCAAAGGATCCGCGCCGAAGACCGCCGCCGCATTCAGCGTGTTGGCGGGAAGGGAGCGGAAACCTTCGGAGATAAAATTAAAAGCGAATGGCATTGCGCTGACTCCGTGAAGTATCACCAATGCGACGAGAGAGCGGGAGAAATTTCTTCCATACAAAATAATCCAGCCCAATCCTAAAACAATGCCCGAGGATATTACGGGGGCGGCCGCAAAAAAACGGATAAGGTTCGCCAAAGGGGAAGTCTCTCTGTTATTTGTTTCAAGGAGTTTTACCGCGCCCGCCGCTAAGAACGCCAGGACGCAGGCGGTTGTCGCGGAGAAAAAAGCCAGTATTAGCGAACGCCCGAGAGCGGGAAGGCAGGTGTCGCCAAGATTGCTCCACCAGCGGATACTAAAGACTTGCGCGGTCGCGCGGGAAGATCTGTATAAAAAGGATTCCAGAGGAATGGAAAGAAGGGGGCCGAGGACGAAAAAAGCGATAACGATAAAGTATACGATCATGATAATCCATGAGGCGGGAGACCTTTTTCCCGTTTCGGCGTATTCAAAAATATTTGTTTTTACCGACATGGATTTTTTCCCGACAAAAACATAAGTAAGAAAAACGCAAACGGCGATTAAGGTTTCAATTAACGCGAGAAATCCCGCGTTGTTGTAATTTAAAAAAATACGCGCGTGACGGTATATTTCTACCGCTAGAGTAGTGGTAGTCGGACCGCCTCCCAACACAAGCACTACCGCGAAACTTGTGAAGCAGTACATAAATACCAAAAAACTAGCGGCAAGGATACTTGGAACGGTAAGCGGCAGAATCACGGTAAGAATGGTTTTTAACGGAGAGGCTCCAAGACTTGCCGCCGCAGGAGCGTAGGCGCGGCGCGCCCTTGCGATTCCGTCCCCGGCAAGGCGTATCACAATCGGGAAGTTAAAAAAACCGTGGGCGAGAATGACAGCTAACGGTTTGTAGAGTATCCTTAACGGTTCCCCGCCGGAGAACGGCAAAGCCGTATAGAAACGGTTTACCCAGCCCGAGTTTCCGAAAAAAAGTACGAAGCCTAACACCACCAAAATTGACGGCATCGCGAAAGGAATCGCTGTCAGCGTTCTAAGAAACGGCGTAAAACGGGAACGGCTGTTCCCTATGAACCATGCGCCGGGAAGTCCAAGAACCAGCGAAACAAGTACGCTGAAAAAAGCCTGTTTAAAAGTAAATAGGGTTATGTTGAGTAGAGTGCTGTTTCCCAAGACGGATATTTCTCCGCCGACGTTAAAGGTTTTTAAACCGAGCGCGAGTCCGCGGATAGCCGGAACGAAGCTTGCGGTATACGGAAGAATGAAAGAAAAAGCCGTCGCCAGTACGGGCGGAAGAGCCAGAAGGAGGGCGGCGGTTTTCTTTGTCATCAGTTTTGTCCGCCGCTTATCATCAGCGTCGCCCATTCGTTAAGATCGGACTCGGAAACGGGACCGGGCAAAAGAGGCTTGTCGCTCTTCGGATTGATCCTGAAAGAATCAGGCGACGGAATATCAATTACCGTATACATCCAGTTTGTTAAAGGAATGATATTTTGAAAATCCGGGCTTATCATAAAATCGAGAAACGCCTTCGCGTTGTCCTTATTTTTAGCGCTTTTCAAAAGTCCCGCGGCTTCTATTTGCATGGCGTGGCCGTCTGTAAAAATAGCGGCCTGATAACGTTCTGTTTCTTCATACTCAAGATGGTATCCGGGGCTTGTGGTGTAAGAGAGAACCAGCGGCGCTTCTCCGCTTGTAAAAAGTCCGTAGGCGGTACTCCACCCGTCGGCGATAGTCAGTATTGAAGGTTGAAGCCGCCGCCAGTAATCCTGCCAGCCTACGCCGTAAATCTCCTTTACCCACGCGAAGAAGCCAAGCCCGGGCGATGATGTGCGCGGATCAATCAGTATTAACTTTTGTTTATATTGCGGGGATGTTAAATCTTCAAGAGACTTAGGCGGGGTAACCGCTTGCGAGTCATAGACAATGGCAAAGTAACTGTAGTCGAACGGAGTTATGCGAAAATCAGCGTCTAAAACAAGTCCGCTTAAAATTTTTTCGGCTCCTTTCGGACGGTACGCCTCAAGAAGCCCCGAACTTAAAACGCGCGGCGCTAGATTTTGATCAATGCCGAGTATTATGTCCGCGTTTGAATTATTTCCTTCCTGTATCAGTCTTGAAACAATTTCCCCCGCGTCTCCGTGGCTTACCCATGTAATTTTTACTCCGGTTTTTTCCTCAAAAACATTTGAAACCTCCGGACCGGGACCCCATTCCGAGTTGAAAGAGTCGTAAGTCCAGATTACAAGCTCGGCGCTTTTTTCCTTTTTACAGGCTCCAAGCCCCGCAAATAGCACGGCGGCAAACGTCATGCAAAGCATAACGCGTAATACGCGATGCGCCGCATGGATGATTCTTCCGGTTCCGTTTTTTTTCTTCATAGTATACTCCTAAAATATTTCACATAAACCGGATTTAATTTTACCCATGAATTTCATAACAAAAGTCAGTTTGACCACTTGCGAGCGGTCAAACAAGCCCTTGTTTTTATTTGTTCCCTACGCCGGCATTATCCGGATCAGGTTCAACGGGTTTAATCTCAGGCATTGTGTTTTGGATTTCATCCTGGGATTTTTCCAAAAACAGTCAACCACCCCGGTTAGATATGTTGTAGTAACAATAATGGAAAAGGAAAAAAGTGTCAAGGGAAATAATTATTTATTTAAATTTATGTGTTGGGAGTAATATTTGCCTATAAGGGACTCATAAACCGCCATTTTCTATAATTTGGTCAATGCCACTAATTATAAATTGAATCCATTCCGTGGAGCAGGTCGTAATCTTTGTCAGGCATTTTAAGTATGCCGACGTTCTTGAAGAGAATGTACGCCTCATTGCTAGGCATGGACTTACGATCCGCGTATAATTCTATACAGAAAGTCTTAAATGAAAGACGGCTCATAAATACGGTAATATAACCGATAGAGATTTTATTTATTAAGGCTCTCACAAAGAGCACAAAGAGGTATTGAAAGGCGGGCAATAACTATGGCAGGTTTTATTGGCAGGATCAATGATAAATCCGCAATTTTTAAGGTAATGTGGATTTTATTGGCAGTTAGTTTTGTATCTATGCTTACATGTATGTTTGTGCCGGATACATCTTCAACATTTCTTTATCTTCTTACGTTTTTATCAAACTTTTGCCTGTTTTTTACCGCATTAATACATTGCATTAAATTCTATGGTATAAAAAATACGATTGCACTATTCATTTTATCATGGGTAATAAGTAACTTTTTCGAAACATTAAGTATCGCAGTCGGTTTTCCGTTCGGGAATTATCATTATACCGATTCGCTTGGTATTAAATTTTTAAATGTTCCAATTATAATAATGCCAGCATATTTTAGCATGGGTTATATATCGTGGATTATTACGCATATTTTAGTCGGGCAATATTCAAGAAAGCTGGAAGGAATACAGATATTTTTAACTCCATTCATCGCTTCTTTTATAATGGTAATGTGGGATGTTGTAATGGATCCTATAATGTCAACTTTGGATAAAAACTGGATTTGGGAAGAAGGCGGAAGTTATTATGGTGTTCCTATCACAAATTATCTAGGCTGGTTTTTCGTCGTATTTATTTTTTTACAAGTATTTGCGATAATTATTTCTAAAACATACAAAGAAGCGGCAAATTTATCCGCAAAAAAATCCTTTTGGGTTATACCCGTGTTAGGTTATGCGATTATGTGGTTAAGATATATTTTAACGGCATTAATAAAAGAGACCAATAATGAAATTTATAGTTCAATGGGTTTGGTAAGTGTTTTTACAATGTGTTTTGTCGTGGTTTTATCAATTGTAACAATAATTTATGCCGGTAAAAATACGGCATCTCATAAAAAATAAAATAAAAATAATGTAAAGAATCGTAAGTCCGGATTACAAGCCCCTTGTTTTTATTTGTTCCCTACGCCGACATTATCCGGATCAGGTTTAACGGGTTTAATATCAGGCATTGTGTTTTGGATTTTCCAAAAACAGTAAACCACCCCGGTTAGATATGTCGTATTAATAATGATAAAAAATTGAAAAAGTGTCAAGTGAAACGATTGATTTGTTTTAAAATTAATGTACTGATGGTTCGACAGATAGCGATGTAATTTCATCGCGGAACAACGAAAAGACATACAACGCGCTTTGACCATAAAGTCCGGTACTGTCATCGGAGTAACATTTGCCGATATGGGATTCATAAAACATTTTTAACGCTTCGTTTTCCGTGCAATTAAATTGTTCCATGATGAGCGGAATAATTGTTTTAAGCGTAATCGCCCGAATTGTTCCGTGCGCCATAATTACTCCAAATTTACGGATTCAGTAAATACAAGATATGCTAGAGATTTTTCCGTACAAAAGCAATATTGATTATTTGAAGGCATAAAAATAAGTTTTTGCAGCGCGAAATCAAAGGACATAAGTCCGTCCACAACAGCCTGAACGGTCTCACCAACATCGTCATTGGCAATTTTTCCGTGTACAATATCAAAACCATGCGCATATTGATGATTTTTACGGCAGTTAATTACCAGTTCAAGCCATTCTATTGAGTAATCTTTGAATATTTTTAAATTGAGATCACTTTGAGCGCGATCTATATCAAATTCATATATGTTAAGTATGGCGTTCTTTTTTCTGATCCGCCCTTGCCTCATCGCCCATTTTTCCGCCTGACTGCGCATATTCGTACAATAAAAGCCCGTACCAAAGTCTCTGCCTGTGGACGAAGGCTTAATAATCTGTTTTTTGATAATATCAGTGCCGCCATGATACAGAATCATAAACCACCGTTTTCCATTATTTGATCAATGTCGCTTATTACATAATCGAATCCATGTCCATGGAGCAGTTCGTAATCTTCGTCAAGCATTTTAAGTATACCGGTGTTCTCGAAGAGAGTGTACACTTCATTACTCGGTATGGACTTACGATCCGCATATAATTCTATGCAGAAAGTTTTGAATGACAGACGGCTCATAATTATAGTATTATGCCTATGTCGGGTTAAGTCAACTATGAAGGCATATGGTTGTTGATACAATTCTCTTGATAATTAGTCCGGTTCGGGCTAAGTTTATAATATGAACAGTACTATAACTGAGATAAAAACAATCCCCATTCATGAGGCAGAATCAAACTTGTCCGAACTGATTAAACGGGCAGAACTGCGGAAGAAGGCTTTTGGATGTATGAAGGGAAAAATGGAATTCTCTGAAGGCTGGGATGATCCGCTGTCGGATGACATAATCGAGTTATTTTACGGCATGAAGAGTTTTGAGGAGTTTGAGAAAAAATGAACAGATTTCTAATGGATACCAATATTTTATTATTGTATTTTTAGGGCTCGGATCGAATTGATTCAATAAAAGAATTAATCTGTTCTGAATTGACGGATATATTTTTTAGTCCTGTCTCTTTATAGGAGATTGTAATTAAAATAAAAAGCGGCAAACTGAACCTTAATATAAAGGAACTCTATGCCTATGCCAAAAGACATAATTTTGTTGAATTGCCCCTGACCTGTGATTGCCTTAAGGCATATTTAGAACTACCCAATATTCATAAAGACCCATTTGACCACATGTTGCCGGCGCAGGCTCTCACTTTTCCAATACGTCTTATAACAGACGATTCTTTGTTGGCGGATTATTCTTCGTTGGTTATGGTGATATAAGCCTATTTTAATAATTAGTGTCGGGAAAAGCAATATAAAATATTCATTGTTAAGTTGTTTAAATCTGTGAAAAATTAGAGATTTTTACATTCCCATCAGGAAAACGTGCTATGATTTCAAGCTCTCCTCCCATTGCTTCAATGTGACTGCGCAATGTGGAAATATACATATCTGTACGTTTTTCCATTTTCGCAATGGCCGGCTGTTGTATATGCAGAGCTTCGGCAAGCATCTTTTGGGAAAGGCCGCGGGCATTTCGCAGTTCACTAATTGGCATTTCGGTCAATGCCTTTTTTACATCTTCATTTATTCGTGCTCTCCGAGCAGGACTCATTTTTGCTTCAAGTTCCAAAAATTTCTTAGCCATTGTTTTTCTCCTCAATTTCATTCAGATAATTATCATAAATTCGATCCGCTAATGGAACCATAACCTCATAAAATCTATCATTTCCCGTCTTGTCTCCGCCGATTAATAAAATTGCGGTACGTCTTGGATCAAAAGCATAAAATGTTCTTAATGGCTGTCCTTTGCATTGACTCTGTAATTCCCGCATAGATTTGTGTTTTGACTGATTAACACCGGTACTGTAAGGAAATCTTAAAGATGGATCTTCGCTTCGTAATAGCCCGACCGTGAATGCAACCGCGTCTTGTTCCGCTTCGTTTAGCGTCTCCCACCATTCTCCAAATTCATCGGTGTATTCGATTTCCCACATATTTTAATAGTATTCCATGCAAGGAATAGTGTCAAGCGGTCTCTTTCGGTTTGATTTTTACGTGAGGCACTACGTGTAAAAACATCGTCTTTTCTCCTAATCTCCTCCACACCTTTTCACTCCCCTCAATATACGCTACCATTAGACATGGAATCAAAAGTACAAGAATCAATAGAATTATTAATAAACCACATCAAACAGTTAATATCCGTAGACGCTAAGAAATTGGAGTACATTATCGCCGCTCAAATTGCGGGCGGCCATGTGATTTTAGCGGATTCGCACGGGGTGGGGAAAACCTCACTGGCGCGGGCGTTGGCGCAGTCCATCAAATGGCGGCCTGAGGATTTAGCGGCGAAAAGCGGAGCGAAAAAAAACGGGACGAATAATGACGATGTCAAGATGGAAGGCTTTAGCCGTATCCAGTGTACCGTCGATCTTCTTCCTCAGGATATTCTCGGGTTTAACCGTTTCATCGGGCATTCGGGGGAGATGATTTTTAACAAGGGGCCGGTGTTCGCGCATTTTGTGCTATGTGACGAAATCAATCTGCTTACGCCGAAAACGCAGGGAAGTTTTTTTCAGGTGATGGAAGAACAGAGCGTAACTATCGAAGGGAAATTGTACCGATTGACCGACCCGTTCTTTATCATCGCTACGATGAATTTAAAAGGTGTTCATTTATTCCCCCTGCCCGCGCCTCAGCTTGATCGTTTTATGATTCGCCTCTCCCTTGGCTATCCAAGCGAAGAAGATGAAACGAAAATTATTAACAGGCACGGCAAAATTGACGCATGGGACAGTTTTACAAGCGTCATAGACAGCGCGGATTTAATCCGCTGGAAAAAAATGGTGGACACCGTGCAGATGCATCCCGACGTTACCTCCTACCTTGTAAATTGCGTCCGTCAAACCAGGGTTCATCCCGATATTGAGTCTCCCGCAAGTCCGAGGGCGGGCGTGCGTATATCGCGGTTGGCGCGTTCTCTCGCCCTCTGCCGCGGTATGGACTATGTTCCCGTCGATATTATTAAGGAAATTTTTATACATTCAATGTCACATCGAATAATTACCCGCGATCCTTCCATACCGCCGGAAGCGCCGTTGGAAAGCATACTAAACACAGTCCCTGTCGAGCCGAAACGGGGTTAATCGTGGTTTTGTCACTCATCCGGCCGTTTACGCCGGTCAGCGGCGCTGTTCTTGTTATCGCTCTTGCCGGGTTAGTCCGCTCGCTACTTAACCGCAATGCCTATGAAATAGTTCTTGCGTCTTTTGCCCTGCTCTTTCTGCTAATTCTCGGCGTTTTTGGCGCATGGAAATCGCGCAAATTAAAATCGATGGAACCCGGCTGGAAGCCGCCTGTCCCGATGACAGCTAACGCGGTGGACGATGAACGTCAGCGCGCGGTTGTGACGGGTCTTGATACGGCTATCCCGCTTTTTTTTCGCCTGCACTTTTATATCAGCGGGATATTTTTTCCCGGCGGATTGGCAAAAGGAGCGAAAAAAGGCTGTCCTTTATCGATTGAGACCGCGATTCCGCGGGGAGAGACGACGGCGCAAATACCGTTTGATTTTCCCATGTCAGGCGTTTTTCAGGGGGACGGGTTTTGTAAGTTACGTGACATTTTCGGCTTTTTCGCTTTTCCCTGCGGGCAGGTAAGACATTCAACCGTGAATGTAAGGTGCGCTCCATGTTTTGGGAAAAAAATTATCATTAACGCGCAATCGGGCGCGGAAGACCAGCGCAATAAACCTTCCGCCGATGTTGAACGCTATTACCAGAGGGAATATACCCCCGGAGATCGTTTGCGCGATATTAACTGGAAAAGCTCGGACAAGATTGACGCGCTTATAACGAGAATCTCTACGGATAATCAGGAAAAAGTTAGCCGTATAGAAGTACATTTCCGTAATTACGGTTATGCGAATGATTCGCTTTACGCGTTGTGGCTTTTAGATCGAGCCAAAGCGCGGCTTTCGTATTTTCTTCGAGGTCTTTTAGAGCAAAATTCTTCCTTTATATTTGATGTTCATAGCGCGGGCAAAAATTGGGAAATAGAAGATCAGGATAATCTTGACGCTTTTTTTGAAGAGCTTGCCTGTCTTTCATTTGTATCGCCGCAAAATGAAATGGGAATTCAATCCGGCGCGGGAGACATATACGTTTTTTCTACCGCATGCGATCTTATGCTGCCTTCTTTTCTCCTTTCCTGTAATCCAAGACCTGTATCTCTTTTCTTAACTCAACCGGGAGATTCAACCGCTAATTACCGTGAAAAAACGCAGACAACAAAAACTAAAAATTCATTTGGTCAGCGGCATAAAAAAACAAAAACTAATAATAATAATTTTGAGGTACTCCGTATACAGGATTTTGTTTCAAAAGGCTTTATCCCTCTTTCACGTTGGTTTACGAAACAAAAAGTAAAACCGTTAAGTATTCAAACGGATAAAATGGAAATGTTTTACGCGGAGATAAAGATATGAAAAAATCTTTAACCTTTCTATTTTGTTTAAGGTTATTTTTCTATTTTAGCGTAATTGTATTGATATTGATTCATCCGGGAGTTACCGTTTCTTTCGATATTATCGGAGTTATTCAGTGGTTTATAATTATTCCGCTAATGGCCTTGCTCGCTTTTATTCCGGAACAAAAAATTAAACGTAGGACAAGAGCGATTCTTTCTTTTTCGCTTTTATTTTTGCTTTCAATAAAGGCGGGAGGTTTTAATTTCAACGCGTTTGTTCCCTTTACTGCCGGACTTATGAGTTTTACGCTTACTTTTTTATTGTTTAACCGCAAGCCGATTTTTTCAAGGCTGGCAAAGATCGCCGCGATTGAGCCTTTCTTTTTGGCTTGGGTGTGCTTGCGTCTTCTTTCTCTCTCTCGCTCCGGCGAGGATATCGCGGGACAGAGTATCGCGTTGACGCAGTTCATGTTGGTTTGGACGGCGGTAGTTTTTCTTTTTCATAATGTGATAATTTATTTGTGCCTTTATCCGAACAGCCGTATTAAGTCGTGGAAAGAAGGCGTTGTTTTTTTCCTGGCGGCATCGGCGGTATTGGTTGTCGTGCTGTTTGTTCTGCCCGCGGATTTTGTCCGTAATACCGTAATTACAAATTTAATATCGGAACGAATACCGCAAAAAATTTCGCAATCCGATACCGATCGAGGTATTCCGCAAAGAGGCAAGGGCAGAAAAACCCGCCCTGGAAACGAAAATGGACGCGGCGAATTACGCGGTATGTCGGAATACGATTGGCCGGGCAGGGGGGACGATTCGGGAGAAAGACGACAATACATGGTGATGATTGTCGCCTCCGATAGAGAGCCTGTCTACATGGGAAACGTGTTCAGAGGACAGCTTGATCCGGTTAAAGGGTTTCTTTCGAATCAAAATGAACCGTTAAATGAACTGGCGAATCAACGGTTTTTTGTTACATGGTTCAGTAACGAGCAGGAACACGACATCGGCAGAAAAAAACAGGAGATTTTTTCGCTTTCAACTCTCCGTCAAAAATATTTACCGTACCGCCCAATAGTTATCGATCCTGTAATTCTAAGCGACGATACGGGCCCTCTTCGTTACATTCATCAGGTAGTGTCAAATACTCACTTTGGCGATCCGCTTCTGCTTATTCACAAAAAATCGCGCCCCTTTACCGAGTTTGAAAAATCCGCGCTTGCCGCCTATCTTGAGATTCCGCTTGGGGAAGACGAGAAAAGACTATTTGAAGGATATTTGCATAATGCGCTTTCAACGTGGCAGTCCGGCAGAAATGAAATTATTAACGGCGATCCTTATTTAAGTTCAATATTTTCAAATCAGACTGAAAATGCTCAATCGTTAAAGGGCGAAGGCGGCAATGAACAGCTTGAAAATATTATCGCTTTATTGGTCAGTTTTTCAAAGTACCAGTACAATCTTAATCCCAATGACGATCATTCCATTGCCGTGTTAAAAGATTTTATTACAAATTCCAAAGAAGGGGATTGCGTAGAGTTTTCAAATACTCTCGCGCTTCTCGGAAGGTTAGCGGGTATTCCCTCCCGTGTCGTTACAGGTTATCTTGCCGCTGAAAATCTTCAAACGGAAGCCCATCTTCGCGGACTTCTTGTTTTACGAAATAAACTTCCCGTCCTGCAAAAATTTCCTTTTGATAATTTATTCATGGTTACAAATCTCCATTCCCATTCATGGACTCAATTCTTTATTCCAGATTACGGCTGGCTTGATTTTGAAGCCACCGCCTTCTCCATGCCTCCTATGGGCATTGGCGATTTTAACAACTGGGACGTGGTTATCCCTCTCTTTGACGAACAACAAACTTTTTCAAACGTAAAAAAATTCCCCTGGCGAGCGGTAGGCAAGGCGGTTATCAATCTTGCAATTCTAGCTCTAATCTGCGCCTACGCTCTCCGTTACGGACGCGAATTAATACTGTATATTAATTCCCGCCTCGAAAGCCGCGACATTAGAAGTAGAACGCGTTCTTTGTACCTGCTTCTCCTCGCTCGTCTTGCCGCGGACGGACAGCCTATTAAACCTGCCTCAAAAACGGCCGCCGAGTACTCTCAATTATTCCGCGGCAATGAAGAATCTTCCTGCTTCAAACCATTCGCTGAAATCTACTCTGAACTCCGCTGGCGGCAATTCAATGACCCCGCGGAAATGGAAGAACGTTTTGAGAAACTCAAAAGTGAGTACCATGAAATAATTAACGCTACCCGCCGCAAAGGACTACACCGCAGGATTATCCGTATCATTAGTTTAAGAGGGTTAGCCTATTTATGAAAAGTAAAAAAATTATTACAAACATGATTATTATCGCTTTCTTAATACTAAACTCCTGTTCTCGCGCCAATGACTGGGTGCAATTTAGAGGTGAGGAAGGAAGAGGTGTAAGCAATTCCCGCATCACTCCCCCTTTGGGTATCCGCTGGAAAATAAATCTTCAATCCGGCAATGAAAAAATACGCGCGTTAAACCCGCCCATCGTCATGGGTGATACGATTTATTTCGGTTCCGACGACGGTAATTTTTACGCGCTGGACGTAGAGAGCGGTTATATGCGCTGGGTATTTAAAAGCGGCGCGGAAATTAATTCAATCCCGTCTTCGGATAAAGATAATATTTATTTTGGAAGCAAGGACGGAAAACTCTACGCTCTGTTGTGTAAAACAGGACAGGTGATTTGGACTTTTCAGGCGGAGAGCCAGATCAATTCGCAGGTGCAAAGATACGGGGACTATATCATTTTTGTCGGAGACGCGGACGCCGTTTATTTTCTTTCTCCGCAGGGCGAGGAAAAATTCAGGATCAAAAATCCGGGCTGGTATAATTATTCATTCCTTGTGGCTGATGACATAATGTATATGGGTACGGGTCCTTTAGTTGAATTAGTCGGTCCTTTTCATATAAAAAAAAGAGAATTCCTGTGGTTAATGGATTATCATGAAATGGACGCTATATGGTATTCATTTAACGCCGTCCGGGGGGACCTGTTGTACATGGGAACGGCGTCTATCGCTATGGATACGACATACCTCGGCTACCACGCGTATAATCGCCATACGGGGGAATTGGTCTGGCGGCAATATCATGAGGGTAAATTATTCTTTAAAGATTATAATGATGTGTGGGAATATTTTTTACGAAATTTGAATATTCTAGATTTTATGTCTCCCGCCGTATGGAAAGATCTTGTTATTTTTACAGGCGGCGATAATACGGCCCGCGCGTTTAACGCTAAAACAGGCGATTTACGTTGGGAAAAAATATTTGATTCTCCCGTAAGTTCCGCTCCAACTATCGCGTCGGGACGGGTTTACTTCGGTCTGCTTGGAAATGATTATAATCCGCCTAAATTGGTCTGTATTTCCGCGAGAGACGGCAGATTTCTTTGGCAGATGGAAACCGAAGGTTCTATCCTGTCCGCGCCGGTAATTGCCGGGAAAAGGGTCATTTTTGGCACTGATAAAAGCGTATTTTACGTGCTTGAGCGGGTTTTTTAGGAAACATAGAATTTCATTCATTAATTATTTTTGAATATCAGCTATTGTCAAGGTGAAAATTTTAGTGTTTTATTACATTAGGAGGTTAATATGGAAAAACTTGTTTTCCCGAAGGATTTTTTATGGGGTACGTCCACTGCCGCTTATCAGGTTGAGGGCGCGACATACGAAAGTGGCAGAGGTGAATGTATTTGGGATACTTTCTCCCGTAAACCGGGCGCTACTTATGCCGGAGAGAATGGAAACGTCGCCTGCGACCAATATCATCGTTACAAAGAAGATATTTCGCTTATGAAGGAATTGGGTTTTAGCAGTTACCGTTTTTCCATCGCTTGGCCGAGAATCATACCGGAAGGACGCGGCAAAGTTAACCCCGAAGGAATCGCCTACTACCGTAACCTGTGCGAAGAATTACGTAAACACAACATTCATACATGCGCCACCATTTATCATTGGGATCTGCCTCAGGTGTTGGAGAATGAAGGAGGCTGGACTAACCGTTCAATAGTCGATTCAATCGCCGAATACGCTAAAGTATGTTTTAAGGAGTTAGGTGATCTTATTGATATGTGGATAACGATTAACGAGCCTCTTTGCATCGCTTATCTGGGGTATTTATACGGCGTACAGGCTCCCGGACATACCGATCCGCAAAAAGCCGCCGCCGCCGTTCATCATGTGAATATGGCGCATGGCGCTATCGTTAAGGAATACCGCAAAACAGGGCTGAAAGCGCCGATTGGGATCACATGGAATACCGTTACGCCGCGCCCCGCGACAGCGAGTGACGCCGATAAAAAAGCCGCCGAATTATCAAGGGCGTTTAATACGGAAGTTTTTATGTTCCCATGTTTGGGAAAAGGCTATCCTGAACGTATCAAAGAAATAAATTACATTCTCCCCATAAAAGACGGCGACCTTGAAATAATAGCCCAACCTATCGATTTTATCGGTATAAATTATTATTCTGAGTCTCCTATAGCGGCCGATGAAAAGTCACCGTATAAATTTATAAATAAACCGTTTTGGCAGGATACGACAGGCATGGGTTGGCCATATACTCCCGCCGGTCTTGAGAGACAGCTTTTATGGATAACGGAAGTTTCAAAAGGCGCGTTTGGTAAGGCGGAGATACCGATTTATATTACGGAAAACGGCTGCGCCTACGAGGATACCGTTACCGCCGATGAAAGAATACATGATAGGGAGAGGATTAAGTACCTTAAAGATCACCTTGCCGCTTGCACGGATGCTATAAAGAAGGGAGTTCCCCTGAAAGGGTATTATGTCTGGTCGCTGTTGGATAATTTTGAATGGTCTTATGGTTATACCAAACGTTTTGGAATTATTCATGTTGATTTTAAGACATTAAAACGCACTCCCAAAGATAGCGCGTATTTTATGCGTGACACTATGGCCGGATACGGAGATTTATTGTGAGAACATTGGCTGAGCAGAGGTATTCAAAACTCGGACCGAAGGTTGTAATGGCGCTTCACTCCCGTTCTTTTGACGCTTTTTATTTTGATGAAACAGTCGAAGCGATAGAGAAAATTATTTCCCTAATTCCCAAAGATCATCTTGTTTCCTGGGGCGGTTCCCAGACGATGCTTGATCTAGGTATTCAGGAGCGTCTTGAAAAGGAAGGCTATAATCTGCTTGACAGGGACAAAGCGGCCTCTCCCGAAGAGCGGATGGAGAGAATGAGGAAGGCTTTGTTATGCGACACTTTCCTGTCCGGGACAAACGCGATAAGCGAGGACGGTCAGCTTGTAAATATCGACGGTTACGGCAACCGCGTCGCCGCTATGATTTTCGGTCCCAAACAGGTAATTGTAGCCGCCGGTATGAATAAAATCGCCAAAACCTACAAAGACGCTATTGTCCGCGCAAGAACAATCGCCGCCCCCCTGAACATTCAACGTTTTCCAAACCTTGAAACCCCCTGCTCTGAAACAGGCTCATGCGCGGACTGCCTAAGCCCGGATACAATCTGTTCGTTTTTTGTTACAACGCGTTTTTGTAAGCCTAAAGGGCGAATTAAAGTTATCTTGATTGGAAAGGATTTAGGGTTGTAATAATTCGCAGGCTTAGTTGTAAGTTGGTTGTAAGTTGGTTGTAAGTTGGTTGTAAGTTGGTTGTAAGTTTTTATTTAGTTACAATAAACCACTTTGCGGCTGATGTTTTTCCTTTGACGAAAATTCGGTTTTCTTTTCGTAATTCTCTCAGTAAAACTTGAATCTGACTCCACGAATGACTTGGTAACACTTGTTGTAGTTCCTTTAATGGTGCGCCTTCCGTCCCGTTTTTCTTCAGATGTTTAAAGATTAGTTCTTTATTCGTATCCCGATCTAGCCCCGCCAGTCTGGTATGTACGCCAGGCTTCCCTGTTGCCGCATATAGACTTCTTGCTAATACATATTTACTTCTGCCGGTATGTTCGATTATTCCCATGTTAATTAATCGTTTTGAATATACACGGAGATTCTCAGGCAATTTTTGTTCATGAAATAAAGTATTGATAACAAGAAAATCACCAGTTGATAAACTTTCCAAACGCTCATTTCCGATTTTATTAATCAAGGTCAACATTCTTTTATCAAGGACTAACTCCACGAACTTTTTACGCATATCTTTTTGTCGTGTTGGTTCGCGGTAAAATCCAAACTTATTGGACAGCCCCAGCTCTTAAATAATATTACGGTTATTCCCTTGTCCAATACGGACTACTACCCGGTATAGGTAGAGTGTTTTTAACATAGGTTCCGGCGGTATTGTTCATGATTTGATAATATGTTCTGAGTTCTTTTTCAAATTGCATCATATTATTTAGGTGTACATCTACCGGAAGAGTTATGCGTGTAATGGTGGTAATAACATTCTCCTTTTGCGGCCCATTAGTAGTCTGTTTCTGCGCTTTAGGAATAAAAGCCTTAGCAAAGCCGGTTGAAGCCGATCCACTATCTTTATATTGGGCAAGGGATGAAGGAATAACAACGGTATCAATTGAATTATGAATAAAGGAATAACTATCTATATAAATAAGTCCTTCCGGCAAAATAAGTTCGGTAAGTCTGTTACTTTTAAAAGCTTCTTCTCCAATAACCAGCAGTCCATTCCCCCATTTTATATTTTTTATCCCACAACTGGAAAAAGCGCCTTTATTTATCTTTGTTACCGAATCGGGAATTGTTATTTCCAAAAGGTTCTTGTTACCACTAAATGCATTTTGTCCAATTATTTGCACATTTTGTCCGAGGATAAGTTTATCAATATTGTTATTTTCAAAGGCTTCTTCCTCAATGAGGATAACCGAATCGAGAATTATTACTTCCCTAAGATTATTATTTCCTTTAAATGCGCTTTTTCCAATTAATTGCACATTTTGTCCCAAGATAAGTTTTTCAATATTGTTGTTTTCAAAGGCTCCTTCTTCAATGGAGATAACCGAATTGGAAATTGTTACTTCCCTAAGATTCTTGTTTCCAATAAACGCGTTTTTTCCTATTACGATAATCGAGTCAGGGATTACAACGCTGGTAAGTTGTTTGTTTTTAAAGGCATTACTTCCAATATGTGTTACGGTTAGACCATAGAGATTGGAAGGGATCTCCAAATTTTTCGTTTTACCTAAATATTCTGTAATAGTAATGGTACTATAATTATTCACTATTACTTTAAAGTCAGAATCCTTTAAACCGATATCCTGAGCCTTAATAATTTTGAAGTTGTTTGCTCCGCCGGAAGCGGTAGTAATAATGGTTTCGTGGATAGCGGCGTTGATACTGTTCACAATGTCTTCGGAAGAATCATTCCGACTTATGGAAATTAGGTTAAAAGACGCCGGAGGCCCTTTTTTATATTCAAGAACAATAACCGACCCGGACGTTTCTATAGCTCCGGCAGCCCCGGCAATTGTTCCGGCGGCATTCAGAGCGCTTCCAATAGTGGAGCCACCCGGAATCTTGTTAGCAATTCTTCCGGCGGTCCTTCCAACAGCGCCGGGCCAAATATGAGTTTGTTTAAGTGTCAGTATAGAGCCGTCATTGGTATCTTCAATTTTGATAGTACCAGCCGAAAAATTTTCCCCATTTACCGTAGCTATCCATGTATCACCACCAAATTGAAATTTCAAATTATTTCCGGCTATAGGAATAGCGGGTAAAAGATTCCATCCTTGTTGTAGTAAAGACGGTTGACCAAGTACCGGAATAGAAGACGGTTCACTGAATATAAGTGTTGCTGTAACCAAAAAAAAGCATTGGAAAAAAACATTTTTCTTCATAAATATATCTCCATGTAAGAATAAGAATTTACCCGTGTTTATACACGAATAAGGAGAACCTTTCTATAAATGTTTATAATAGTCTCCCTATAGTTCAATATATAGAACAAATAGATTTTTGTCAATAACCAATCCCTATGGTTTAATAAACTATAGATATATAGGGATATGTAAAATTAATGATAGACGGACAGGAATTACGGTCAATTCTTGGTAAGGGAATACGGTTTTATAGGCAACAGAGGCAATTATCACAGGCGGTTCTTGCGGAAAAAGCAGGTATTTCAATCACTTTTCTTAGTAATATAGAAAGAGGCGTAAAGTATCCCACTTCTGACACTTTGTCCGCCATAGCCAACGGCTTAGGGGTCGAAGTATTTGAGTTGTTCAGACATGATCATTCCCCTGCTGAATACCGGGTTTTATTTGAACGGTTTAAAATAGATATTACCAAAAATGTAATTGAAACGCTTGAGGCTGTATACAAAGCCTATGAAAAATAGATTTCACATAAAAAAAACCAGGGGTCATTGTCCGTTATCCTATCGTGAAGCCCACGATAATCTTCGGACAACAACCCCCGATCCCTCCTTTGTTTTTTTATTTTCCTCTGTGTTCTTTGCGTAAAATCTTCCGGAGTTACGCCGCGTTAATCCGAATCGCCCTTTTCTGCGTCTCGGCGCGTTTTTTAATTTGCAGGTTCAGAATGCCGTTCTTGAAAGCCGCATTTACCGCTTCGGGATCGGCGTTTTCAGGCAATTTGAAAGAACGGGTAAAAGAGCTGATTTTCCGCTCGCGGAGAATGTAAGTTCCCGAATTTTCATCGTTCTTTTTCTCTTCGCGCGCGTCCTCTTCTTTGGAAGAGATCGTCAGGCTTGAACCGTCTACATGAACTTCTATGTTCTTTTCATCATAGCCGGGCAGTTCCATATCCAGAACATAGCTGTTCTCGGTTTCCTGGATGTCTACCGCGGGAATGTGGTTGAACATTCTCGCGGCTGGGGCCAAAATTGAGTCGCCGAAAAAGGACTCAAAATAGCGGTCAAAATCGCTCAGGGCGTTTTGAATTGAGTTGGGGCGGTACATGGCTAATGTTTTCATGATTTTCTCCATAAATATCCGGCGGGATAATGGCGGAATTAATGGTTCAACGAACCACCCCCCTTTCGGCGGGCTTCCGTTCGTCCTCGTCGATATAAATTATTTAGCAAAAACCGTGCCAAGCGCAAAAACCATCATTTTTTATATGAATTTACCACATTTTTAGGTGGTTTCTGGTATAATATGACACAGTGAATAAAAAAAGGGCAAATTTTGTGTCAATTTGATACAATTATACGTCAATATATATATTTATTGAATTAAATAGACACATAAGTTATTCTAAAACAAGAAGGAGATTATCATGCAATATGGATATTTTGATGACAATGCGAGGGAGTATGTAATTACCCGTCCCGACACGCCTTATCCGTGGATTAATTATTTGGGTTGTGAGGATTTTTTCGGGCTTTTTTCCAACACGTCGGGCGGTTATTGTTTTTACCGCGACGCGCGTATGTTGAGACTGACGCGTTACCGTTACAATAATGTCCCGACTGACGCGGGCGGTCGTTATTTTTATCTGCGCGACGAGGGCGACGTGTGGACTCCTTCATGGATGCCGATGAAATCCGCTCTTGACCGCTACGAATGCCGTCACGGAATGGGCTATTCAAAAATTTCCTCGGCGCGTAACGGATTGGCTTTTTCGCAAGTTTCATTTGTGCCGTTACACGACACTTGCGAGATACATAAGGTTACGCTGACCAACGAATCAAATATAGATAAACGTGTAGATATGTTTTCTTTTATCGAATTTTGTCTGTGGAACGCCAATGATGATATGACCAACTTCCAGCGTAATTTCAGCATTGGCGAGGTCGAGATTGACGGTTCGCGCATTTATCACAAAACCGAGTACCGCGAGCGGCGCAATCATTACGCGGTATGGGCGGTCAACGTTCCAATCGAAGGCTTTGATACCGACAGGCAGACTTTCCTCGGTCTTTACAACGGTTTTGATCATCCGCAGGCGGTTTTTGAAGGAGAGGCAAAAAATTCCGTCGCTTCCGGTTGGGCTCCTGTCGGCTCCCACCACATAAAGGCGCGGCTTGCGCCGGGTGAATCTAAAACTTTTGTTTTTGTTCTTGGTTACTGTGAAAATCACGAGGATCAAAAGTGGGAGCGTCCCGGCGTGATAAATAAAAAACCCGCGAATGCGCTCCTTGAAAAATACGGTACGCCTGATTCTGCGGACAAGGCTCTTGCCGCGCTTAACGAGTACTGGAAAAGTCTTCTTGGACGTTTTACCGTGGATGCGGAAGATAAAAAAATGGCGCGTATGGCGGGCATTTGGAACCAATATCAGTGTATGGTAACGTTTAATATGTCGCGTAGTGCGTCCTATTTTGAGTCGGGCATCGGGCGCGGTATGGGTTTCCGCGATTCAAATCAAGACCTGTTGGGTTTTGTTCATCTTGTTCCCGAACGCGCCCGTTCCCGTATTCTTGACATTGCGGCGACACAATTCCCCGACGGCAGCGCGTATCATCAGTACCAGCCGCTTACAAAGCGCGGCAATAACGAGGTCGGCTCAGGTTTTAACGACGACCCTCTGTGGCTCATCTGCGGAACAGCCGCATACATCAAAGAGACGGGCGATTACGGCATACTTGATGAAAAAGTGCCGTTTGACAACAACGATGCGTTAGCTGACACACTCTTTGTTCATTTAAAACGCTCCTTTGATTACACGGTAACGCACGTCGGGCCGCACGGGCTTCCGTTGATTGGACGCGCGGACTGGAACGACTGCCTGAACCTTAACTGCTTTTCCAAAACGCCTGGCGAATCTTTTCAGACCACCGCCAATTATGAAAGCGGTGTGGCGGAATCGGTCTTAATAGCGGCGATTTTCGCGTTTACCGGCCCGGATTATGCCGAGATTTGCCGCCGTACTAACCGCGCCGAAGAATCCGAATACGCTGAAAAAGCAATCGCTAAAATGTTGGAGGCTATTGATCAGCACGGCTGGGACGGAGACTGGTTTGTCCGCGCCTATGACGCGTACGGTAAAAAAATCGGAAGTCAAGTATGTGAAGACGGAAAAATATTTATCGAATCAAACGGTTTCGCGGTGATGGCGGATATCGGTATTAAAGACGGGCGCGCGCAAAAGGCGCTTGATTCCGTAAAAGAACATCTTGAATCGCCGTACGGCATTGTACTTTTACAGCCGGCGTACAAGGACTATCATCTTGAGTTAGGTGAAGTTTCCTCCTACCCGCCGGGGTACAAGGAAAACGCCGGGATTTTCTGCCACAACAATCCGTGGGTTACGATAGCGGAAACCAGATTGGGGAGAGGAAATCGCGCGTTTGAAACTTACGCGAAAATTTGCCCCGCCTACCGCGAAGACGACAGCGATCTGCGCCGACTGGAGCCGTATGTGTACGCGCAAATGGTAGCGGGAAAAGACGCGGTTCGTCATGGCGAAGCGAAAAATTCATGGCTTACCGGAACCGCGGCATGGACGTTTGTCAGTATTTCGCAGTACATTCTCGGGGTGCGCCCCGTTTTTGACGGACTTATGATAGATCCGTGCATTCCGTCTAGCATGAAAGGTTTTACCGTTACCCGTCATTTCCGGGGAGCGGATTATCACATCACGGTGGACAACAATGCGGGCGTGGAAAAGGGAATAAAGTCCATTATGGTTGACGGCAATCCGATGGACGATGAGGCGCTCAAAAAAGCGGTTTTGCCCGCATTTGGCGATAATAAAGAACATAATATAATTGTTACAATGGGAAAATAGTAACGCGCCGGGAAACGCGGAAATGGGAATATATGCATTATAAAAATTTTTTAACGGTTACTTACGCGCCGGCCGGTTATTTAAATGATAACTCGCTTGAGCAAATAAGGGCGGACATTGATAAAGTAGGCAAGTATATCAAACTGGATAAAATCTATCTTGAAACATATCGCTCGGAAATACTTGTAGAACGAAAAAAGATGGAAGAAATTAAATCGCTGTTCATTGAAAAAGGCTACTCCGTATCAGGCGGCATAACAACGACGGTTAAAAGCACGTTAATGGGCAGTATGTGTTTTACGGATCCGGAAAACCGCGAAAGGCTTGGAGAAATTGCCGCCTACACCGCTGAAGTTTTCGATGAACTAATACTGGACGATTTTTATTTTACAAATTGCCGCTGTGAATCATGTATTAAAGCGAAGGGAACCCACCGCGATTGGGCGACTTTCCGTCTTGCGCTGATGAATGATATTTCCGAAAACGTGATAATCAAAAACGCGAAAGCGGCGAATCCAAATGTAAATTGTATTATTAAGTATCCCAACTGGTACGACAGTTTTCAGGCTAACGGCTATAATCTTGAAGACGAGCCGAAAATGTTTGACATGATCTACACCGGAACAGAAACTCGCGATCCTCATTATACGCATCAAAATCTTCCGCGTTATTTAAGTTTTTTCCTGCCCCGCCTGCTGGAGCGCGTCAAGCCGGGAAAAAACGGCGGCGGCTGGTACGACCTTTTTGAATGTTCTCTTGAAGACTATGTACAGCAGGCGTATTTGACTTTGTTTTCAAAGTGCCGCGAACAGATGCTGTTCTGTTTTCCGTTACTCGTCAACGCCCCGCTTTACGCCGCCGCCGCGGGAGCGTTCTACGATGAAGCGGATTTATTCATCGACAGGATTGGAGAACCTGTAGGCGTCGCCTGTTACAAGCCGTATCATTCATACGGAGAGCGGCTTCTTCATGAATTTATCGGAATGTGCGGCGTTCCCCTCGATCCGTATCCTTATTACCCGGCGGACGCGAGGACGGTATTTCTTACCGCGGATGCCGCATGGGATAAAGAGATCGTTAACAAGATAAAACAAAGTCTTTTAAACGGAAGTAAGGTTTTTATTACAAGCGGACTGTATGAAAAATTGGCGGGTCGGGGAATAGAGGATATACTGCCGCTTGAAATTACAAATAGAAAAATAACTACGGATGTTTTTACCAACAGCGCTTTTGGCAGAGGCAACTGCGGCTACGTAAAAGCCGCCGCTCCCATAACTCTTCCCCATGTCGCCTACAATGAAAACGACATATGGCCGCTTTCATCCGCGCTTACTCCCTATTCAAGCCACGCTCTTTTGTTGTGCGGCGCATATGGCAAAGGCAGTCTCTATATACTGACAATTCCCGACTCATTCGCCGATTTGTACAACCTTCCCGCTGAGACACTTACTCTTTTGCGCAAGGAATTTAATTTGCCCATAACGCTGGAATGTGGCAGCCGTATATCTCTGTTCCCGTATGACAATGACACTTTTATTTTGCAATCGTTCCTTGACAGACCGGAACGGGTACGCGTCCGCATTAACAGGGCGGGAGTATCGTTAGTACCGTTAAAAATGCCAAAAATGCGTCCGTTTGAGATAATTCGTTCAGGGGAGAATGAGAGTATTTTTGATATTTACATAACGCCGGGGCATTATATGGTGTTTAAGATTGAGTAGTCGGCGTAAGCGTCCTATGCGTCTCCTGCAACTGCTTTATAATCGGCAGTTTCTGCGGGCATTTTTCTTCGCATGCGCCGCATGCCGTACACTTTGAAGCGTCCGCGCTTTTTATCCAGCTCCAGCCATTCATCATTTCCTTGTATGCGTCTTTCGCGTGTTCTTTTAAACCGTAGACGCGGTAGCGGTTCATTATTTCAAAAAGATACGGAATGTCGATACCCGCAGGGCATGGTTTACAATAATTACAGCCGGTGCAGTAAAGTTTGGCGAGGTTTTTATTTTCTTCCATCATTGTTTTGATGTGCCGAATTTCGTCTTCCATTAAATGTCCCGTACGTGATGCGATCTCAAAATTTTCATTTAACATGTTCAGATCACCCATGCCGGAAAGAGCCATGTCTATGTTTTCATTAGCGAATACGAAACGCATAGCCATTTCAGCCGTGCTTGTCGATTTATTTTTTAATAAGCTTTGAATTTTTTCGCTTGGAGCTCCGAGACGACCGCCGCCGACCGGTCCCATTACCGCGACCCCCAAACCTTTGGACTTAGCGTAGGCGATGTTCTCCTCGTTGGAACGATCCAGCATATTGTACTGAACCAGAGTTGTTTCAAAGTGTCCTGAGTCTACTATCTTTTTATAATTTTCCGCCGCGTCGTGGTACGAAAAGGAAATATGCTTGATAAGCCCCTGTTCTTTGGCCTTATACGCCGCTTCAAGAGGGCCGAATTTTAAACCTTGCCATGACTCGAAACTTTTTAATGAGATGCCCCAAAAGTGATAAAAGTCGATGTAGTCCGTATCAAGTTTTTTTAGCGATTTTTCGAGCCGTTCCATCCAGTGATCGCCGTCCGCGTCTTCAATGGGGTTCTTTGTGGACAGAAATACTTTGTCGCGGTAACCTTTCAGCGCTTTACCTACCGCTATTTCGCTTAACGATTCGCAGTAAAGCGGCGCGGTATCTACATAGTTAATGCCCATGTCAAACGCCTTCCGTATGAGGGGGACGGCAAGGTCTTCGTCAACAATTTTTTTGCCGTCAACTTCTTTCATGGGAAGGCGCATCGCTCCAAAACCTAACATGGAAACTTTTACGCCCGTTTTGCCGAAGGTCTTGTAAATCATAAAGGAGTCCCTCACATATCCAGAATAATCTCGTTTTCCGCTTTTAATATCGAAGCCGGAATATAATTGTCTTTAACATCCGCTCCGTTGACGGTCAATTTTTTACAGCCGCTTTCACGTCCGTCGGGGTTATTCACTTTTATGTTAAGTTTTTTGCCGCGGAAAACTTTTTCCATTGTAAAAGATTTCCACTCCGAAGGAATTGCGGGCGACAGGCGCAGTCCCTCAATGTCGGGTCTCAGTCCTAAAATGCCTTCCACACTGCCGACCATTACCGTGCTTGCAGTGCCTGTCAGCCAATGAACATGACTGCGTCCTTCAAACGGGCTGTCTACGCTTTCCGTGAATTGCGAATAAACATACGGCTCCACAAGGCGCGTGTCGGCAATTCCGTTCTGCGCGGCTGGACTGGATTCCAGATAGTATTCAACGGCGCGGTTTCCGTGTCCAAGCAACGCTTCGGCAAGAATTATCCAGCCCTGCGATTGCAGGAAGATACCGCCGTTTTCCTTGGTTGACGGGTTAAAAAGAAGGGCAAGCGCTCCGTCAAACGCGTGTTTGCGGTAGGCCGGGGCCATAAGGCGCGCGCCGTATTTTGTGTTTAGTTCATTATGTACTAAATCAAGTATTGATTTGCCGCGTACATCATCCGCGAAGCCGCTGATTACCGCCCAACTCTGCGGATTAAGCCAGATGTTCGCTTCAGGGTCGCCCTTCTTTCCGACCGTAACGTCGTTTTCGGTGATGCCTCGTACAAAACGGTCGTCTTTCCAGCAACGCTCTTCGATAATTTTACCGAAACGATTTTTTTGCTTCGTCATTTCTTTTTCCGTAGCGGAATCTTTTTTAAATTTCGTAAAACGGATCATTATCTCAAATGCGTAGTACAACTGAAGAGCGACAAATACGGAAACCCCCTTCGCGCCAAGGCGGAGACAGTCGTTCCAGTCCGCGTGAAGCCCCGCCGGAAGACCGTGTATTCCCAAATGATTAAGTGAAAAGTCAATCGCTTTTTTCAGGTGGTTGAATAGTGTATCCTTGCCTTTGTCGGCGTAGGGGATTACTTCGTCTAATAAGGCGGTGTTGCCCGTCTCGGCGATGTATTTCCAAACCGTGGGGAACAGCCATAGCGCGTCATCTGCGCGATAGGACGGGTGTCCCGTGCTTTTACTGTAGGATTCGTCTTCGGGTTTGTCCTCGTGTCCGGGGTTGTGGCTGTACTTTACCAACGGAAGAGCGCCGCCGTGGTTCACCTGGGCGGAAATCATGAACTTGATTTTTTCAAGAGCCATGTCGGGATCAAGGTGGATGATGCCTTGAATATCCTGCACCGTGTCGCGGTAGCCATAGCCGTTGCGCTGTCCGCAGTAAATTAACGAAGCCGCGCGAGACCAGATAAAAGTAATAAAACACTGATAGGCGTTCCATGTATTGATCATGTTGTTAAAGTTTTCATCGGGGGTTGTTACTTTTAAATTGCTTAATTTTTTATGCCAATAATTTTTTAATTCGGTAACTTCACGGTCGGGAAGAGATGAATCCTCGTAACGGGCTATTAAATCTTTTGCCTGCGTTTCACGTTTTTGCCCAAGAAGAAAAACGCACTCGGCACTTTTGCCGGGCTCCAGTTCGAAGGTTGTGTGCAAAGCGCCGCAGGGGTTCATGTTGTAGTTAAGCGTGCCGTCAAGTTTGCCGTTTTCAACTGAGACGGGATTTCCGTAGTCATGGTATTTGCCCAAAAACTTAGCGCGGTCGCCGCAGTAACTCGCAACCTTAGCTCCCGCAAGACCGAAGAAGCGCGTATCTACTCTGCTTTCGTTGACGGCGTTCAGGCAGTTCTCGTTTATGGTTTGCAGGATAAATTTTTCTTTAAAATAAGTGCGGGTAATAAATTGGGTATATTGAAGATTCACCTGATCCTGTTCATAAAAACTTTCGCAGGTAAATTCGACAAAACCAAAGACGGATATTTTTCGTGCCTTTGAGCCTTTATTGGTAATTTTTAACCGCCACACCTCGTAATCCGCGCCGTGAGGCACGTAGTAGCAGACTTCCGAATGTATGTCTTTGTAATCGGCTTCCAATTGAGTGTAGCCCGTGCCATGACGGCATATCGACTTGTACTGAGCAAGCGGTTTACCGACAGGTTGCCATGAGGCCGACCAGTAATCGCCGGATTCGTCATCGCGCAGATAAACGTACCGCCCGGGACGGTCCTGTTCGTTAAAACGGTAACGGATTAGCCGTCCCGCCGCGCCGCTTTTTACAAAACTGTAACCTCCGGCGTTGTTGGAAATAATCGCCCCATATTCGGGAGATCCGAGATAATTCGCCCAAGGAGCCGGCGTATCCGGCCTGTCAATAACATATTCCCTTTTTTCAGAATCAAAATAACCATACCGCATTTTAATCTCTCCATATTGATTTTATAAGTAAGTTTATTTTATCATAAAATAAATGGATTTAGAACAAGAAGAAGCGCTTTATGAATTTCTCGAAAACGCGAGCGAGCCGTTTACCTTGGACGATATTACCGTCTATGTACAGGCGTCCGGGCAGAAGCCGAGTAAACAGCTCGCGAAGGAAATAGGCGCTTATCTGGATATTAGGAAGATCGCTTTCAGGAAGGATAATAAATACTGGGTATCCCGTAAAGCTTGTTTTGAACCCGCCGTATTTGTTATTACCCCTTCGCGGCTTGAATTGCTTAACGGCATTTTAATCCCCGGACACCGGTGCGTCCCGTTTGCTAATCCGTTGACATTGCCTAACTGTTACAAATTTTTCTGGAAAGGCGAGTCAATACCCGTAACAACCACTGAGGCTCCGCCTGAGGAATTGTATCCTTACTATTGCGTTTACGGCGAAGAATTCGCGCCTCAGTATATCGCAAGGGACAATCCCGAAAACGAGGAATCGTTCAACGCCGATCCTTACGAGGATCCGCCGGAAGTATCGATACATACGCTTGATATGCGCGGCATATACCGTGAATGCTCGTTTGTGCCGGGAGACTTTTTTATTGTTCGTACCATTAACTGGAATGAATGTCATTTTGAATTGGAAAAAGTACAGAAGGATTATTGGTCGCGCGCCGATTTGGACAAGTGGCAGGAAGCCGCCGAAATCGGTTTTGAAAGCAGTTTTGCCCTGCTTGGTCCCGGTGCGAGTACGGAAGAGCAGATTGCTTTCGCGTACTGGTACGGCGGAAAACGCATGAGGGAAATACCGGCTTATTCTCTGGAAGAATTTTTATACGAGAAGACAAACCGCGTGGATACCGTACCTTATGGTATAGAAACGCGTTTTTGGTTTGCGGGAAAAGAAATTCCCGACAGCGCGAATCTTCAAAATTATACGGTTCCGCCTGACAGGACGTTCATTGAAGATTTGCTATATGAAAAAAATATACCTATTTCTGAATTTGTTATTCTTTCGTATATCAGAGATTCTTTTTATCGTAACGAAAAATATGTCGATCTTGTAATTAACCGTTTGGTTCCTCCCGTTGTTCATCTTGATGAAATCGAATGGGATTTACTCGCGGATTACATCAGTGAAAGTATGGAAGATTTTTACAAAGGGTACTCGCTCTTTTTGGATCAGAGCGCGGGTCCTGTCCGTCAGCGGGTAGCGGAGCTTCACACCGCCGTTATAGAGCTTTCCGCAAAATTGCAGAAAGGCGAGATTGAAGCCGCATGGCTGCCGCGGCATACATTCATCGTTCTTTCGCAAATCCAGGGACACGCCGCGGCTTTATTGGAAGACCTTGCTTTTGACGAATCTCCTTCGGACTCCGACATCGCGGCTATGGACAACGCGTTGGACAGCATGATAGATACTTTTACCGATATTAAGGAATTAATAAATACGGCTATGGATAATTATAGAAGGAGCAATCTTACATTGATTCATGGCGGACAAACATCTGAACATCCCCAGGACCAGTTTTGGCGGATGATACAGATCAGCATTTCAGGACTTGAAGTCTGGCGGCGAGCCATTATTTCGCATGAATGTACCATGGAAGAACTCCACCGCCTGATTCAGATAGGTATGAATTGGAACGGAGCTTTGCGTTTCCGTTTTTACTGTGATACGCCTGACGGAAACAAAGAGTATCTGCACGATAAAGTTAAGTTATGTGATATTGATTTCCACGGCAAGAAAGAGCTTGTTTACGAATACGGTCCGAAATGGAACGTAAAAATTATTTTAATGTCATCGTATCAACCCGCCAATAACGAGGTTACCCGTTTTGTAGCGGGCGACGGAACCGCTCCGCCTGAGCATGTTGACGGTCCCCGTCACTTCAGGAGACTTTTAAGCTCTTTGGAAATAGGCAGTAATTTGGATAAACAGGCCGCCCATCATGAATTGGGTGCGGAGTTTGTGCCTGGTATTTTTGATTTGGAGAAAATGAATAAGAAGTTGGAAGAAATTTTTCCTGATATTGAGAAATAAGAATTTTTATACTAAATATATCTTCTGACTTTTTTGCAATATTCATCGTATTCTTCCCCATAATGGATTTTTAAGAATTTTTCTTCACGTAAAATTTGTCGGTGAACCGCCGTAATTAAAAGAACTAAAAATATTGCCGTAGTTATATTTGGATATGCGGTAAAAATGCCGATGAAGAATGTAAAAAATGCCATATAAATAGGGTTCCGGCTGATTGAAAATGTTCCGTTTGTAATTAATTTTTCGTTTGTATTCTTATCAATGCCAACCCTAAAAGATCTTCCAAATGTTTTTAAAGTTATGCCAAACCATATTAGACTGATGGTACAAATGACAATCGCAATAATATTTATAACGTCATTTTCCCAAAACATTTCTTTTAATACGGAAGGGAAAGGTAAATTAAAAAATACGGATAATAAAGCATAAAAGAAACATAGAATTATGGGGAGCATAAAGAAATCGGTTTTATCGGTAACGCCAAATACTATTGTTTTTATACCGTGACGGCTGAGTATTACGGAACGAATTAATACCATGAGAATTAGTATGGGTAGTTCAAGTATGGGGATGTATTTCATGTTGCCTTCCTTTTATAAATTTTATTATATTATAAATCATTTTTTTCAATATTACGGAGATCTGATTGAATTTACCTTGTTAGGATTTGATTTTACGTGGGCATTGCGACATATTGACAAATACCCATATTTGAGATATAATTAAGTATATAATATGACTATTATAAGGGGATGAATATGACCGCTATTATTAAACCGTCAAGCGAACTTCGCAAGAATTATAACTCTGTTGCGGAAATATGCCGAACACAAAAAGTACCGGTCTTTTTAACAAGGAACGGCGAAGGCGATATGGTCATTATGGATATTGAATCATACAACCGCAGGGAAGAAGACCTAGCTTTGGCTCAACATTTGGCTGCAGTTGAAATGGCACGGGCAACAGGAGCAAAAGATTTAACCCTTAATGAATTTGAACAGAATATGCGCAAGGCTATTGCATCTGGGAAAAGATGAAGAAATACAATATTCGTGTAGCGCCTGCGGCAAATGATAGAATGATAGGGCACTTTGAGTTTCTTGCAAGAGTCAGCGAGAATGCCGCATATAAATTACTGGACGAACTTATCGAAGATATAAAATCACTTGAAACCAACCCTCAGATAAATCCATATTTTGACAGGCCTTATATAGAACCTGGGAAGTATCGATACAAATTATCTTATAGCCGTTATCGGATTGTTTATCAAATTGTCAATGATACTGTTTTTGTAGACGACATCCAGGATTGCCGTCAGGACGATGATAAGAGTTTGTTGAAGTAAAGATTTTATTTTTGGTCATTAAATCAGGAGATACTGAATATTCATTAGAAAGATTTCACACTAAGAAAACGAAGAAAGAGAAGATCACGGTGGACTTCCCCCGAATTATCGGACAGCAAACTAAGCCGCGATGTTAGGTGTTAATGCCATTGGTATAGCATATCCGATAGCCGAATGTCTACGGCTCCTGTTGTAATAATCCTCTATGTATTCAAAAACTTCTGTTTTTATTTGCTTTACGCCACCTCCTTTTTTCAAAATATCAAGTTCCGTTTTTAATGTTTTGAAGAAACTTTCAGCGCAGGCGTTGTCCCAGCAATTTCCTTTCCGGCTCATGCTCCGGCGGGTTGAAGGACACAGACGTTTCAGGGTCGAGCGAAACTCGTCGCTGCAGTATTGAACGCCGCGGTCGGAATGAAATATTAACCCTTCCCGCGGAGGGCGGTTCAGTACCGCCATCTCCAATGCGAGACACGTTTGTTTCGCCGTCAATTCTTCCGACATTGACCAGCCGATTACCTTCCTGTCCCATAAGTCAAGTACCGCGGTTAAATACAGCCAGCCTTTGTCCGTCCGCAGGTAGGTAATATCCGACACCCATTTCTCTCCGGGAAACGACGCTTTAAACTCGCGGTTCAGGATATTATCCGCCGTTGGCAACCCGTGCCTGGAATCGGTCGTATTTACCCGTTTCCTCCGTTGCCGCGCCATTAATTTTTGCTCCCTCATCAGCCTTTCCACACGTTTCCTCCCCACTCGAATGCCCGTACATTTTAATTCTTCCCAGACTCTCGGACTCCCGTACCGCCCGCGGTGTTTTTTGAATATTCGCAGGATTAAAAATAACAGTTCCATATCTTTTTGCTCATGCCGGCTTGGTTTCCGCTTTTCCCACGCGTAATATCCGCCGCGGCTTACCCCTAATTCCTCGGCCATCCTTGCAACGCCATACCGGTTTTTATTTTTTTTCATAAACCGGTATTTTGCTATCGGGGATTCTTTACCACAAAGAAAGCCATTGCTTTTTTTAGGATTTCATTCGACTCCCGAAGATCCTCATTCTCTTTCTTCAGCCTAAATAACTCTTCGTCACGGGCATTCCCGCGTCCGGGAAACACCCGAATGGCTGTGTTTTCCGCTTTCTTGTTTTCATTAAGCCACCGCCTGAGATTCTCGGGGCTGATTCCCAACCCTTCCGCAACTTCTTTTTTTGACTTGTCGCCGCTGCGTTGATAGAGTTCTATGGCTGATTCCTTGAACTCCTTCGCATACTCTTTTCTTTTTCTCATGATTCCCTCTCCTTTGGGTTTATCACGAGCTTAACTAATTATCTATCAATTCGGGGGATATGTCCATAAGATATAAAGCAAAATATATAAATATAGATAATAATAAAACAGAGACAAGTATTATTAGTATATATTTTATACGTTTATTTATATATTCCATCAGAATTATATAATAATATGTTTTTTATTCGTATTTGTCAACTAATATTTTATTTAATTAAAATAATATTCCCTACCAAGTTAGGGTGGTATTACGCATAACTGACAATATGCGAAAAATTGAGGTGGTAGGAATTCGGTATTAAAGCAACTCCCTTTTTTAAAATCTATCCGCTAATACCCCTCAATTTTTCGTATATAGCCCATTAAAAATAACTTGGGGAGTGATTTCATTTTATCCTACCTGACAATATGCGAAAAATTGAGGTGGTAAATATTCAGTAATAAAACAACTCCCCTTAAATATATATTCATTCACTAAAACCCCCTTGCGGAAAAACCGCCATATAAAACAATCGACATTTAAAACTTGTTTACAGACGGTTTTTCCGCAGGGGGCATTGGTTGAAATCGCTCTCTAATTAAAAACTAAAAAATTATTCCCTCTTGAATTTTCACCATCATAATTTTATTCGCTAATACCCCTCAATTTTTCGTATATTGTCCTTTAAAAATAACTTGAAAATACTTTAATCATTTTTTCCTATCCGCTAATATGCGAAAAATTGAGGCGGTAGGAATTCAGTATTAAAACTGTTTTTTCGCAAAAAGCCGCATAAATCGCACTTTAAAAACAGTGTGGGGATTATCGTAATTCCCCCACCCACGCCGCGAAACCCAGAAGAACAGCGTAATTCAGTGGCTACGTTGAGGCGGCAATTATTGTCCCCCCCCCTCGCCGCTGGGGCTTCCCCCCCTTTATAAGAAATAAGGAATAAAAAAAATACAAACATCCATGTTTGTATTTTTTTTAAGATACAGCGGCGTCCATGCCGCACCGCCTCAACTCCGCCACGGAGGGGCGTAGTACGTCCCACCCAGTTTTGCGTAGAACAACAAGCGTAGCGGAATACGCCACACGGCTTTGTAAATAAAAAATAATTCTCAATACCGTAGTAAAAAAATAATCCGCACCTTCGCCATACCGCGCGTTTTCTCACGAAAACGCACGGTATGGCGTCTGGCTTCGCAAGTGGGGCATACCCTGTCGCTACCTGGTCACATTCTACGCGGCGGGAGTTGGGGTTACCCCGAGCGGTTCTTGCGTTCAGCATATCGGCACGGCGATCTTCCTGTGGTGGAAATTTTTGCCCGCCCTCATCATTACAATCATAAAAGCTGTGCTATTGGTTTTCGTATTGTTTTACCAGTACTCAATGAAGGATGAATAAAAAGATATATAAAATCTCTCTTTAACACTTTCGGCTGATATACGTATACTCCTCTTGTGTATCATTTTTTAGCTGACATTTCTAATCCTTCGAAAACTTTGTTAGGCTAAGTCCAGCCCCCTTCATTCCATAATAATTCTTCCATTTCATTTATTAATTCTTCGATTTCATCCGCATATTTATTTAAACTATGAACAGTGCCATTTAGCCAAACAGATGTTGCTAGTTCGGATGACATAGATTTTTTATCAATTATAGTATTATACCATATCACCTTTCTTCTATGAGAAAGTTCTTTTCCATGTTCAAAGTAATAGTCCGATGTAACTGCACCAACATAACATTCATCAATATTCTTTGGACATAATACAAAATCATCAATTTTAATTTTTTTTAAGACCGTCCATAATGAACTGCAACTTTGTATTGCTTGATTTTTATTTATTTCTGGACATTTTTCTAAATATTTTGGAACAAAATGTTTATTAAATTCTTTTACACTATCATAAAGATAGTCAGTTAAGTCTTCTTCTAGATAAAAACCCACACCAATAAATCTGGCATTATAGCATTCATCTGCCATAAAACTCTTTTTTCCTATAATAATTCTGTAATAATTTCTCATATTATTCTTCATTGGCATTCTATGTTCTTCAACATCATTCCTTTTTAATAATTTGAATTGATATTTCAATACTTTACCAAATTTTTCTTTAGGAAAATTATTGTCTTTTTCTAATGTTTCTATTAATTCAATGGCACTATCATTCTCATTTAACCTTCTAAGAAAATCTAATTTAATTAATTTATAAATGTAATATTTTTTATCTGTTTCATTGACTTTTTCAAAATAATTAAATAATATATTTGCGATTTTTCTAAAATGTTTTTTTTCATCATCTTCCCAAATAGCACAATGATAATAAGACATTATTCTTTCTGTATTTTTACCTGATATTTCCATTTCTTTTGCCAAATAATAATAATTAGGCATGTCTTTTTCATTTTCAAATATATTATTTTTTTCCAGTTCTGATTTAATAATTTTTATTTTTTCTTCTGTAAACATATTATAAAAATATACAAAATTACATTTAGGACACTTTGGAACAGGTTTAGGTATAATACACGGCCCATAAGGCTTAAAATCAAGATAAATACCAAATGTAGTAGTATATGGAGATTGGACTCTATATTTAAATTTATTATTACAGAGGGGACATTTACACTCTACATAAAAACAACTGGACATATATTATTCTTTCCATCTTACTATTTTTTATTTTTTTGTCAATATATCTTTTTTATAATCTTATAACCAATCTAGGCGTATTAAGTGTTCTCAGTACTCCATAAAAGATAATTACGGAGATATATAATCCCCAAAGTCCGTATCGCCAAGAGTCCCAAGGCGAACCCCGACATCATAAAGCAAATAATTAATAAAATAGTCAGCAGCTTGAGGGCCTTTATTTGTACTAAAAATATAACCCATATTTTTAGCCGCTTTTAAGGCATTCTCTTTAGCTGCATCGTATTGTTTCAAACTATAAAACACTTCGAATCTTTCCGCATATATTTTAGACAACAGTAATGTTTCTTTATAATCGTTTCTATTTAATATTGTTTCAGTCACAGGGGTAATAATATCTAAAATATTTAAAGCGTCTTCCGTCCTTCCATTTTTACGATAGAGTTCCGCTAAGTGCCTACAAAGCGAAATAGTGACCTTATTCTCATATCCAACTGCTTTTTCTACATGTGATACAGCCATTTCACTATTTCTTATTGCGTTTTCATAATCTCCTTCACTTATATTTAAGGTTGAAATACTATAATATACATTAGCTAAATTAACATTGGTAACATCAGTCAATTTATTATTAGCAAACGCATCATCTCCAATAAAGATAACGCTGTTAGAAATTGTAACATCGGTCAGTTGATTGTCCCGAAACGCATTGTTGCCAATTGAGGTAATACTATTTGGAATAACAACACTGATAAGATTTTTACCTCTAAACGCTTCATCTCCGATACTGATAACTGGCAATTTTTGTATTTTTAGTGGGATACGAACATTCTGTTTTGTTCCTGTATATTTAGTAATTTCTATGGATTTACCATCATTAATGGTTCTTACTTCAAAGCTACTTTCTATGTAATGTTGTTTATTACAGGCTGAAACCAGTGTTATTACCAAAACGAGTCCTAAGATTGTTTTCTTATTCATTATTAATGCTCCTTATTAAAACATATTGTATACTATCATTTTGTTATTTACCTGTTCAAGTATTTTTATACAAGTACTTGTATTACCGGTTTGTTTTTGTTTTATAATAGCATATATCTTTATGACAACACCTACATTTTAAGTCATGATATCGAATTAGTATGTTAATTTGATCATTTTCTAGGCTCAATCACAAAGCTTTTTATTTTAATGTTTATGCTTCACAAATATTGCTGCTAAAACTTATGTAAGACTCGTTTTCAGTAACTTGTTAAATCCATCTGGTTGAAATTACACGGTTGCTTGTGGTCGTCATTAATTCATTTCAATAAATTTATCCTATTACTATCCTTTAACGAGTTTCGTATCGTAATCTGTCATTGTTACGCATTCTCCCTCCTTAATATCCCTTCTTCTGAAGTTCGGCAAGATTGTCCTTCGCTTTTTGATTAGTCGGGTCAATTTGTAATGCCTTTTCTATATCCTTACGTGCCTGTACGTAATTGCCTTTTTTCATATATGCAACGCCTCTGCGTCGATAAAATCCTGTAAAGTTCGGATTAAGCTGTATGGCATGATCAAAATCCATAATTGCACGGTCGTAATCTCGTTTGTCAAGATATACTGAGCCACGATTATCGTATGCATCTGCATAATTGGGATCAATCCGTATCACCTGATTGAATTCCGAGATTGCCCGGTCATAGTCTTTCTTTTCATAATACACCAAGCCTCGACCGTTATACGCATTTGCATAATCGGGATCAATACGTATCGCCTGATTGAATTCCGTTATTGCCTGGTCATAGTCTTTTTTTTCATAATACGCCCAGCCTCTACCGTTATACGCATTTGCATAATCGGGGTCAATCCGTATCGCCTGATTGAATTCCGTTATTGCCTGGTCATAGTCTTTCTTTTCATAGTACGCCCAGCCTCTACCGTTATACGCAAATGCATAATCGGGATCAATACGTATCGCCTGATTGAATTCCGTTATTGCCTGGTCATAGTCTTTTTTTTCATAATACGCCCAGCCTCTACCGTTATACGCATTTGCATAATCGGGATCAATACGTATCGCCTGATTGAATTCCGTTATTGCCTGGTCATAGTCTTTCTTTTCATAGTACGCCCAGCCTCTACCGTTATACGCAAATGCATAATTGGGGTCAATCCGTATCGCCTGATTGAATTCCGTTATTGCTAAATCATAGTCTTTTTTTTGATGATACGCATTACCACGATCATAATAAGCAACAGTAAAATTGGTATTAATCTTTATAGCCTGTGTGTAATCCGTGATTGCTCTGTCATAGTCCTTTTTGTTATAGTACGCATTGCCTCGACCGTTATATGCACTTGCATAATTTGGGTCAATCCGTATCGCCTGTGTGTAATCCGCGATTGCTCTGTCATAGTCCTTTTTGTTATAGTACGCATTGCCTCGACCGTTATATGCACTTGCATAATTTGGGTCAATCCGTATCGCCTTGGTGTAGTCCGCAATTGCTCGGTCATAGTCCTTTTTGTTATAGTACGCATCACCTCTAGCGTTATACGCAATTGCATAATTGGGATCAATCCGTATCGCCTGATTGAATTCCGCTATTGCCCAGTCATAATTTCCTTTTCCAAAATAGGTATAGCCCCTACCGTTATACGCATTTGCATAATTAGGGTCAATCCGTATCGCCTGATTGAATTCCGAGATTGCCCGGTCATAGTCTTCCTTTTCATAGTACGCCCAGCCAAGACCGTTATACGCATTTGCATAATTGAGGTCAATCCGTATCGCCTGATTGAATTCTGTTATTGCTCGGTCATAGTCTTTTTTTTCATAATACGCCCAGCCCCTACCGTTATACGCATCAGCGTAATTTGGATTTATCTTTATCGCCCGAGTGTATTCCGCAATTGCTCGGTCATATTCCTTATTATGATAGTATTTATGGCCTCTCTCAATATATTTGTTCGCACTGAGCCGAGGAGTGGGAACAGGCGGCAATTGAACCGTGTTTGTAACTAAAAAATTATCAATATTAACGCCACCGGAAGAAGGTCTTATGCTTGCGATAACTTTAACATATACACTGTTATTTCGCGCATCCACTGTTAATTCCCTTGACAATGGGTTGTTTCCTACAATTGTCTGTATTATTGGCCCTCTTTCACCTATTTGTGCAACAAAAATATAACTGCCGTTAGGTAATATTTTCTTAAATCTTTCTCCATTAGAAATCGTTTCCATGAATTGTCCATTCTGATACAGGCTTACCTTAACGTTTTGAGGACCGTCAAACGAAAAAATAATTTCAGATTCCTCATATGAGGGCTTGTTGGCGGTTTCTGTAACACATGACATAATAGACATACTGACTAAAATGATTAATAAATTGAATTTTTTCATATCAAATATCTCCTTATATTAGTTTTATTGTAGTTGCGTATAGATAATCTTTGGATCCGATTTATTAGTTATACTTTTCCAGTCATATATACGTTCTACGTGATCAGCTGAATTATCTTTGGTTTCATCATAATCTTCTATTAGCGTAGTACCATCAAGCTTATATTTCCCCCATTGCTGCATTAATGGAATAGTATCCTCCATATTCCAAGCCTGAAAAAACACAGCTTCTTTTCCAAAATACCACAGTTTTAAACGGGTTCCTGTATTTGGATTGATAAATTCCCATTTTGTTCCATCTAGCGGAAATATAGGTTCAGGCATGACAGTGGTTCTAACTGTTAGCACGGACGATTTGTCGCTTTCACGGTTGTTTTGTATTGAAGATACCCAAAAATAGTAATTAGTATTACTAACCAGTTTGCTTATGATCATTGAGGTTGCGGTTGTCGGATTGCCCAAAGTTATAGCACTAGAAAGATCATTTTTGGTACTGTAATAGACTTGGTAACTCATACCGGAACCTGCACTATCCCAATTCAGAGTTATACGATCCGTACCAACTGTCTCAGTACGAACATTACGAGGAGGTGTTGGTACAGGTGTTGATTGTGACTGCGTTACCTGCGGTTGTGTCGCTTGTTGCTGCTTCGTTGGTTGTTGTGTCACTGGTCGCTGTGTCGCTGGTTGTTGCGTAGGGGAACTGCTGGAAGACTGGCTGTTCGCAGATGTTTCATCGCTATTATATGAACGGGCAAGCCGAAAGCCTATAAAATTGAATCCATAGTACGGCTGGTTGCTACCCCGGTACGCAGAACGCAAATGTTCAGCCAAACCATTCCAGTACCCACCACGAAACACGCGACTATTCCATGAGGAGTCGACTCTCTTTACATCACTAGAATAATTCTTATACCTATCCCAACACCATTCACTTATATTCCCGTGCATATCATATAAACCCCACGCATTAGTGGGCTTTTGCCCTACTGGATGAGACTTACCACCACTATTATAATTGTACCAACCAGTATTGTCGCTTATATTCTCTCCAGTATTATACGCGGTCATTGTTCCTGCCCTGCAAGCATATTCCCATTCCATCTCAGTAGGCAAGCGATATCCGTTTGCGTTTTGATTCCACTCTACATCTAACCCGTTCATCGTATATGCAGGATTTAATCCTTCTTTCTTGCTCAACTGGTTACAGTACTTTATCGCATCATTCCAAGTTACATCATCAACCGGCAGGTTATCACCTTTGAAATAACTGGGGTTTGTCCCCATCACTTCCTGATATTCCTTCTGCGTTACCTCATACTTCCCCATGTAGAAACTACTTACCGTTACCTGATGTTGCGGACCTTCGTTATTATAGCGTCCATGTTCATTGGAAGGGCTACCCATGGTAAAAGTTCCGCCGTTTATCAGCACCATGCTATGAGTATCAGGTACATAAACGGTAATAGTAGCAGAGCCATTTTTGCTTGTGTCAACTGTTGACGTGGCTATAACACTAAAACTCGTGGCACTTTCATTGGCTGCGATGGTCAAAAGACCTGTAGAACTGATACTGGTTCCATTTTCACCTCCTATTACTCTCCATGTTACACTTTGAGAAGGATTACCATACCCATTTACCGTAGCGATAAATTGACAGTTTTGACCTTTAGTAACAGTTGTATTTGAAGGGTTTACAGTTAAATCAGTAACAGCTACTTTGCCCCTTCCATTCAAACCGACAGTAATAGAGAAAAAAATAATCAAGACTATTACCATAATACTGACTATTAACATCGGTATTTTAATTATTTTAGATACTGTTTTATTAGTCTGTTTTTTCTCATTTGCCAGCGGGATAGATTGCGTAGCTTCTTTACGGAGTTTATATTCAGCCTTTTCTTTTTCACTTAAATACCACTTGTTGGCATCGTCTTTACTGAGAAAAACAAAGGTTGGGATTCCAAATCCACACTTATTGCATTTGGTTTTTATAGACTCTTGATGGCATACCGGACAAATGTAGCTCATTCAAATTAATCTCCTCTTTTTTGCATACTTTCAATTTATACTATATCAGCCAAGTTAATACACATGATATCATCATGTAAGATTCATTTCTAGTGACTTTATAAGCTCTCCTTCCATGAGCTTTATGTCACAACCTGGTATATTAGCGCATCTCTGAATGTAATCCAACAATTTTTATTTTTAAGATTGTAATTAGATTTTCCTCCGTTTTATTTTATTAGAAACAGAACCTTGCACAAGAACCTTTTTCCTTCTTTCTAATTCTTGAACTAAATCTACAAGATCCACATAAGCATTAGGGCTATCATATTTTTTACTAAAATATGAAATAAAATCTCTAAACTTATTAATCCACCGTATAGTAAGAGCAGCTCCTACTGTTCTATCAAACACATCAATATCATAAACGTCTTCAAATATACCAACAGAAAATCTTTCCATGCATGATAAATATTCGCTTATTGAATTTAGAATATAATCCCTATCTTTAGCGTTTTTATTTTTAAGTTCACAAACATTTATTATTTGATCCTTTGGGAACCATTTATCTATTTTGTTTAAAGGTTTGATAAATTTTTTATAAATACTATGATAAAATTCAAAAGTTGCTTGCTTTTTTCTTCGTTTGTGATCTGCTATAAAACTTTTTATAGCAATAATAGCACTTATCAAAGCGATAGCAACACCGAGGCATACAGCTACATAATTGGCTATTTCCATGTCATTTTTCGAGATGTACACTTTGTAATCCTCCTCAAACAATAAAATTACCAGACCATAGCCGACATTATACCATTATATATAAATCTTTACTGTCGTGAAATTTATTTTTCACTCTCATACCATTACTTTCAAAGTTGTCCAAGCCTCCAAGGTTCCACCGCTTCCAAAGGGCATTTTGCAGCAACATCCCTTGCTTTACCTATTTACTTTAATCTGTAAATTATGGGCGCACCAGCCGGAAGCCGAAGTTGTCGTACCTGTAGTACGGGTCTAGGTTGAACCGATAGGTAGAACGAGTGTTCTCCGCCGAATTGTACCAACTCCCGCCGCGTAGCACACGGAAAGACCCGGAGACTGCTCCCATGGGATCATTCTGCACCTTGCTAGAATAGCTTCCATACCAGTCCCAGCACCATTCCCACACATTTCCATGCATGTCGTATAAACCCCATGCATTGGCGAGTTTTTGCCCTACTGGATGAGTCTTAATGCCACTATTAACTTTGTACCAGCCTGTACTGTCACTTATGTTTTCTCCAGTATTGTATGCAGTTGCTGTCCCAGCTCGGCAAGCATATTCCCATTCCGCTTCAGTAGGCAGACGGTATCCATTTGTGTTTCGATTCCACTCTACATTTGACCCGTTCACTGTATATGCAGGAATTAACCCTTCTTTCTTGCTTCGTTGATTACAATACTCTACCGCATCATACCAGCTTACATTTTCCACAGGAAGATTGTCTCCCATAAATTTGCTGGGGTTTGTTCCCATCACTTCCTGATATTCCTTCTGCGTCACCTCATATTTTCCTATGTAAAAACTACTCACAGTTACTTGATGTTGCACTTCATCACTTCTGCGTCCTAGTTCACTGGAAGGGCTACCCATAGTGAAGGTTCCGCCATTTATCCGTACAAAGCCATCGGGTATAGATTGTTGCATCATTAGCGGTTGTTCCGAAGAAGGTTGTGCTAGCTGTAGATATGTTTGGGTAGGTTGTGGTGCAGATTGAGGAATAGGCGTTGAAACAAACTGTGCTGGCTGTGACTTAATAATACCCATTATCACCATCCCGATCACCAATCCAATAAAGCCTCCCAAAATGATTGGAATAACAGATTTCTTTTTGACTGGAGGTACGGTATTTTTTGAACTGTCTTCGCGTTTTTTAGCTTCTTCAAGCTGTTTTATTAGTTTTGCTTCATTTTTACGCGATTTTTCAAGCTGTTTCCTCACTTCCTCAAGCTGCGCTAACAACTCAACTTCACGCTTCTTTGCCTCCCACTGTACACGATACGGCTTCACCACCGTTTCAAGCCAGTGGTTAGCGTGTGGACCTAACCCCATCTGGAAGACACAAAGATAAGCAAGTAATCTAATAAAAGGAGATAAAAAGATGGGAAAAAAAGAAGAAGTGCGGCGAGTTTACACAAAGGAATTCAAAGCGGAAGCGGTAGCGCTGGCTTGCAGGCGGGAAAAACCGATAAGCCATGTTGCTAAGGATCTTGGGATTAATGAGAACATACTGTACCGGTGGATGAGACGGTCGCAAGAAGCGGCAGTCGGCGGTTTGCCTGCGTTTCCCGGTCACGGACGGTCTAGGGATGAAGAACTTGCCCGGTTGCGCAAAGAAAATAAAACGTTA
>Ga0268262_10000051_pt1 | contig 132942 bp, 140 predicted proteins | sample TergutNc150P3_FD_190354 | JGI IMG/M metagenome (GOLD analysis project Ga0268262, IMG submission 190354) | Nasutitermes corniger P3 segment gut microbial community from laboratory colony in Florida, USA - Nc150 P3 (SPAdes) (version 2) | ecosystem: Host-associated > Arthropoda: Insects >...
GCAATTAGGGAAATGGCATTGGATAAATCCATTGAACGCCCTATTTGCCCCTTTTTAATTGCATCCGATTTTTTCTTTGACGTGGGGTCTTCGGTTTTTTCTTCGTCTTCTGCCATTATGCCCTGCCTGCCCTTAAAATTGCAAACAAGGCTCTTTGCAACTGCTCAAAATTCGCATTGAAAACTTGTACCATAAGAGGCATTGAATAAATTAAAACAATTACTCCCATAAAAACTTTCACCGGAATGCCAAGAATCCAAACCTGCAATTGAGGCATAACCCTGTTCATAAGCCCAAGGGAAACAGTGCATAAGAAAAGAGCTCCCATAACGGGTGCCGCAAACTGAAAGGCAACCACAAAGGAACTGGCAGAGAGCAAAATTAAAATTGTGGCAAAATTGCGGGTGTCCCAAACAAAATTTCCAATGGGAATATACTGAAAAGATTCAAACAACACCCTTATGAAAAAATAATGACCGCCACTGGCTAAAAACAGGACTATTAAGATGATGGTTAAAATTATGGAAAAAATATCGCTTTGAAATTCAGTAAAGGGATTCATAGTTCCCTGCATAAGCCCAATATCGCGAGCAATCCATTCACCGCCCATAGCAATAAAATACCAGAGAAAAGATGCTGCAAAACCTATAATCAAACCTATGAAAACCTGCTCCAGAACAATCATAAAAAAGAACACCGGAGAATTTGCTATGGTGAAACCTATCAGGGGCATTTGCGGAAATACCAAAATTGCAAGCAAAAGGGATATTGCGGCTTTTACAGTTGTTGGCACAGAGTTTTGCGAAAAGGCCGGCAATAAAAAAATTATTGTGCCAATGCGTATAAGTGCGAGTATAAAAAGCTCTATTTTTTCTACAGCAAGGTCTGTAAGAGAAGAGGCAAGGGAAAGCATATCACCTCTGTTTCCACTTGACTTTATAACGAGGCTCGTGCAAAATTGCAGCCCAAAGAATGCCATGCACAGGGTCTTTTAAATCAAATTGATATTTGGCGATTTTATTCTCTTTTGGTGGAGCAGAAGCAGCAATCATAGTGTGCGGGTGTGCCACCTCGTGAACTGGTTTTATATCGGATTCAAGCTCTTGTTCTAGTGCTGGTTTAAATTCAAACTCAGGTTCTTCTTCTTTAAATGGGTCTGGGATTGGGGCAGCTGCTTTTTTTGCAGCTTTTTTTTGCTTGGCATAAGCCGCTAGCATTTGAATAGCGGCTATCACAAGAAATACAATAAAGGCTTCCATTTTTTATTTCAAATCCTTTTCTGTCTGACCGGAAATTTGAGCGCGCATTTGGGTATCTGCTTTTATGTTCTGCAAATTGTAATAATCCATAACTCCCATACGCCCGTTCTTCAAGGCATCTGCCATTGCCAGCGGAATTTGAGCTTCTGCTTCCACAACTTTTGCCTGCATTTCCACAACTCTCGCTTTCATTTCTTGTTCGGCGGCTGCAGCCATTGCCCGCCTCTCCTCTGCCTTTGCCTGAGCAATTTTTTTGTCTGCCTCGGCACGGTCGGTTTCCAAAATTGCTCCTATATTATGGCCAACATCCACATCTGCAATATCTATGGAGAGAATTTCAAAAGCAGTTCCGGCATCTAAGCCGCTGGCTAGCACTTTTTTGGAAATCATATTGGGGTTTTCCAAAACCTCCTTGTGATTTTTTGCGCTGCCTATGGAGCTAACAATGCCCTCGCCAACGCGAGCAATAACCGTTTCTTCGCCTGCGCCGCCAACCAATTTGCGAATGCTGGCTCGCACAGTGATTCTTGTGACCGCCTGCAACTGAATGCCATCCAAAGCAACCGCGCTTACCTTTGGAGTGGTAATAACTTTTGGATTAACGCTCATTTGCACGGCTTCAAGAACATTTCTGCCTGCTAGGTCTATGGCTGCGCTTTCTGCAAAAGAGAGATTTATATTTGCCTTGTTTGCCGCTATAACAGCCTGCACAACCCGCAGCACATTGCCGCCGGAGAGGTAATGCGCTTCCAGCAGGTTTGTTTCCACAGGAATGCCAGCCTTAACGCTCAAAATTCTGGACTCAACTATCATACGCGGACTAACTTTCCTGAGCCGCATTCCCAGAAGTTGAAAAATGCCAACACTTGCTTTTGAAAACAAAGCCTGCAACCACAAGCTAAAGAAACTTGCCATAAAATAAATTAAAACTAGGGCTATTACCCCTAATACAAGCATACCTATAAGAGTGACCTGTGCCATTTATAAACTCCAATTGAATGAGATGGGAGTAATATAGAAAATTTCTAAATTCAAGTAACTCTAAATATGGGCAATCTAACATGAAAACAGTTTTTGTAGTAGATGACAATGCGGTGAATTTGGCAACGGCAAAACAAGCCTTAAGCAAGGGCGGTTACCGGGTTTTGACAATACCTTCCGCAGAAAAAATGTTCTCCCTATTTTCCAAAATAACACCAGATATAATTTTGCTGGACATTGAAATGCCAGAAATGGATGGTTTTACCGCAATTGCAAAACTTATGGCTAACGAATACACGGCAAGAATCCCCGTTATGTTCCTAACCGCCTCCACAGATTATGAAATGGAGGCAAAAGGCTTGGCTTTGGGTGCGGTGGATTTTATTTCCAAGCCATTTTCTGAGCCTGTGCTGCTGAACCGCATTGCAAACCATTTGCACATAGGCGAATTGGTGAAAAAAAGAACCGAACGCATTGAGCAACTGCAAAACGGCATTGTGCACACATTTGCAGATATTGTGGAAAGCCGCGATAAAATTACAGGCGGGCATATAGCCCGCACATCGCAATACATAAAAGTTTTAATGGAAGCCATGGCGAGCAAAGGTGCTTATTTGGAAGAGCTTATTGAGTGGGATTTGAATATGGCAATTGCTTCTGCCCGTTTGCACGATGTTGGAAAAATTGCTATATCAGATTTGATTTTGAACAAACATGGTAAATTAACATCAGAAGAATTTATAGAAATGAAGAGGCACACTCTGGAAGGCGAAAAAATTATTGAGCAAATGATAGCCCAAACCGGCGATGCTCTGTTTTTGCACCACGCCAAGCTTTTTGCCGGCTCCCACCACGAGCGATGGGACGGGAAGGGATATCCGCGAAATTTGAAGGGAGAAGAAATTCCCCTTCAGGGGCGCATAATGGCAATTGCAGATGTGTACGATGCGCTTGTGTCTGAACGCCCATACAAACCCGCTTTTGGCTGCGAGCAAGCAGAGGAGATTATTCAAAAAGATTCGGGAGTATATTTTGATCCGGTAATTGTCAATGTTTTCAATGAAGTTAAGAGAGATTTTGCAAATATAGCAGAAAAAAAAGCTATGGAGGCGTAAAATGAAGCGTTTAATTTTATTTTTGTTTGCTTTTTCTTTTATAGTAGTGTGCACAACATTTTTTATTGCAAATAAATTTGTGAATTTCTCCATGCACACTATGGAAGAGAACATAGAATATCGCTCCATTTCCTTAGCCAAGCATTTGGCAGATATGGTTAGCGTTGCGGAATTGGAGAAATACCGTGAAGTAGCGGATATGCAAACTAAGCCTTATCTGGATTTGCGTGAAAAATTGCGGAATTTTGCCAAAGAAGCCGATGTTGCCTATGTTTATTTTATACGCCCTAGAGAAAATGACCTGCAATATATAATAGACAACGATTTCAATGAATTAACGAGGGTGGGCTTAGATACCCCTCCTATGAGCTACGAAAAACTTCCGCTGGCTAAAGAGGTAAAAACACAGGGCAAAGCCCTATACGCTGGTCTTGGCAATTACGAAGAGGACTGGGATGGATTATCAACAGCTTATGCCCCGATGTACGATAAAAAGGGTAATCTAAAGGCTATTGTTGGCGTAGATCTAGAGGATAAAGACATTGTGCAGGCAGAGCAGATGGTATTCAGGCTCAACACATCGCAGATAATCACTGTGATAATTGTATTCATAAGCGGTTTGCTTGGCATTATCTGTTTTCGCAACGAGGCGCGCATTGCCGAAAAAGCAAAAATAAATGCGGTGAATGCCAATGCCTCTAAATCTAAATTTTTGGCAACCATAAGCCATGAAATACGCACCCCCATGAATGCCATAATAGGATTTTCCGAAATTGAGCTTTTGCGAGAAGAAATTCCAGTGGCAACAAAGGAAACATTCCGCAAAATACATAATTCAGGCTATATGCTTCTGGGAATTATCAACGATATTTTAGACCTCTCCAAAATTGAAACTGGAAAATTTGAAATTATTCCGGTAAAATACGATACAGCAAGCCTCATAAACGATACCGTTCAGTTGAACCTTATGCGAATGGGCAATAAACCAATTGAATTTACGCTTAAAGTTGCAGAAAACCTGCCAGCAAAATTATTTGGAGATGAACTTCGCATAAAGCAAGTACTCAACAACCTTCTTTCAAATGCCATTAAATACACAAAAGAGGGAAATGTATCACTTTCCTTTGTTTTTGAGCCTCGCGATAAAGAAACCATAAACCTTGTGATAACCGTAAGCGACACAGGCCAGGGCATGACAAAAGAACAGATTTCGCATTTATTTGATGAATATTCCCGCTTTAATATGGAACTCAATCGCACAATAGAAGGCACAGGGCTTGGGATGAGCATAACCAGATGCCTTGTTGAAATGATGGACGGAAAAATTACGGTTGAAAGCGAAGTGGGCAAAGGCTCGGTATTTACCGTACGTCTTGCGCAAAAACTAACAGATAGCGAGGAACTGGGCAAAGAACTTGCAGAAAACCTGCAAAGTTTCCATTATTCTGGAGAATCGCAACTGAGGGAAATTCAAAAAGCACGTGAATATATGCCTTATGGCAGCGTGCTCATTATAGACGATGTGGAAACCAACCTATCTGTGGCCAAAGGCTTGATGATACCTTATGGCTTAAAGATTGAAACCCTTGAAAGCGGTTTGAAAGCCATTGAGAAGATAAAAGAGGGCAATGTTTATGATATTGTGTTTATGGATCACATGATGCCAGAAATGGACGGCATTGAAGCTACCAAAAAAATAAGGGAGATTGGTTATACAAAACCGATAATTGCACTAACAGCAAATGCGGTGGCCGGCCAAGCGAAGGTATTTCTTGAAAATGGTTTTGACGACTTTATTTCCAAGCCAATTGATATTAGGCAATTAAATAAGGCATTGAAAACTTGGATTCGCGATAAAGCAGCGCCAGAAGTTGTGGAAAAAGCAAAACTGGAACAAAGCACGGCAAAAGAGATAATCCCTCAAGCAAAAGCCGATTTGCTGGGTATTTTTGCAAAAGATGCAAAAAAAATTCTGCCTGTTATTGAGGCTACCTTAAAAAACATAGCCGGTGCAACAGATGAAGATTTGCACCAATTCACCATAAAAATTCACGCTATGAAAAGCGCGCTTGCAAACATAGGTGAAAACGAAGCCTCAAAACTAACCCTGTCATTGGAAAAAGCCGGAAAAGAGAAAAATAAAAATACAATTGAGGCAGAAACCCCAGCATTCATTGCCAAATTAAAAGATATAACCGCAAAAATAGACTCAATAGCGGATACCGGAGCAGATGTAGATGCAGATGAAAACCCAGCCTATTTGCGAGAACAACTGCAAATAATAAGCAAAGCCAGCGAGAGTTACGATGTGCAAACAATAGAAACATCTCTTGAAAATTTAAAGAAAATGCGCTGGACAAAGGAGACCAAGGCTCTTTTGGATAAAATATCCGAATATATATTGTTCAGCGATTTTGAAGCAGTGGATAAAATATGCTTAATGAAGCCATGAGTGAAATTAATACCGAGTTAAGGGAGAGCATTCTTTGCATTCCCCCATACAAGCATTGCATCACAAAAGAATTTATTGAAAATATGTATATGAAAAAGGATGATAAGAAATTGCTGGTTGATGATATAACCAACCTTATTATTTCCCCTTGGCAGCGAGCATATCAAATGGAGTTTCGCTATAAAAAAACAAAAATATTTGAGCCTTTTATACCAGTTTTGGAATACGGGGTATTTTCCTCCGTATTAACGGACTGGGTATGTGCATATCTAACCCTATTGCCTGTTGTGGAAGCGAGCCTTAGAAAATGGACTACTTTGAATCCAGAAATGTCTTTGAAGAGCCTGCATAAATTCTACTACACTTTTGGCAAATATTCCAAAAAATATATAGAAGGTAATGATGATAAAAAAAAGCATATAACAAAAGAGTACATAAGATATTTAAAGCACGGTTTTAGAATGTTATTTATGAGTTTTGAAGAATGTCACAAAAAAAATTTAAAGGATATTTTTAACCGTAATTTAGCTTTGCACAAATTGGAAGGCGCAATGGATTCGCAAGAGAGTTTGCGCAATGTGACGAGAATTCTATTGCTTTTGGATGTGATTTCTGAATTGTATTTGATGCAAGAAGAAGATGATTTGTGGTACAAATGTGTATCGGCAGATCCAGAGCAGAATGTTGACTTTCAATTGCGCTGGTATTTATACGAAAAAAAGGCAGAAATTAACACCGGACACAATGATTTTTTAATAGTTCAAAATGCCCTAGTTGGAAAATCTTCGGAGAAAAAGAAAAGAGCGTTGATTCAGCGGTTGAGAGCGGAGCGGGGGTGAGTAATGTCAATTCAAAATTTTCTATCTTTGCACATTATGTTTTTTATGTCTAAACCTTACCCCCTAGGATGGTCGCAGTGGCATTGCGGCTAGCCATTTTGCTGGTTTTTGCATTTGCTGCTTATGGGCAGCAAACCACTGTAGCCGTTCTGCCTTCCGAAGGGGATTCGCGTAGCGGTGCGGAGCTTGAAGTGCTTACAGATGAAATGCGGGAGGCGGCTTTGAAAACTTTGCCTGCAAGTACCTTTGTTTTGCTTAAGCAGGATGTTGTGGTTAAGAGGCTGGGCGGGGCGGAAAATTTTATCAAGGAGTGCAAAGAGAGCACCTGCATTGTGGATTTGGGGAAGAAAGCGCAGGTTGACTATGTGGCGCAGGCTACTGTTATTGAGTTGGATGGCAGAATAAGGCTGAAGGTTGAACTGTATAGCGTGAGCACAGAGGGCTTGGTTGGCATGTTCAACGATGAAGCGGAAAGCATCAGGGATTTGCTTGCCATTGTGAAAAACAGGGCTCCGGCTGAGGTGTTTAGCAAGATACCGGGGGTGATTGTGGTGGAGAAACCGGCTCCGGTGAAAAAGAAGTGCGATAGAAAATATAATGTCAATGAGGTTATTTTTAAGATAAAAGATGGCTTTCCTGCCCAATTGAAGAATTGCTCCCAGACGCTTGCCAAGGATATGCTTAATCCGTTTGGGAAGAAGCTTGAGCCTAAGTCTTTTATGATGCAGTGTTCTGTTGATGGGATAAAAAAGGAGCTGCCCGAAGGCTTTCCCAATGCGGATAAGATTCTGGGTAGCTTGGGTAATTTTGTGCAGGGGCTTTTGAATTCTGCTATGGCTGGTGGCGCGCTTGATCCCAAGAAGCTTGTCGGGGCGGTTGGGAGCATGGATATATCCGGGCTTTTGAGCGATGTGAGGGAGCTGGCAGCTGATGAGTGCGTTGTGGATGAGCCTTATGAGCCGCCTGTGAGGCATGAGGAGAAGAAGGAGGATTCGGATGAGAGAGGCGAAAAGAGCAGGGTTTCTTTTGGGATTAGGGCTGGCATTAACTCATCGTACACTTATGCGGAAACTCCTAGAGCTAGCGGTGATTATGGTGATATTTTAGGAATGCAGCTCGGCTTTGCGGTTGATTTTGCTGTAAGCGACTGGTTATATATCCAGCCGAATCTCATTTATATCCAGAAGGGGATGAATGATTACCGTGAAGATTTCACTGTCCATTACATAGAGCTTCCCTTGCTTCTGTCTCTCAAGCTATCTGCGTTCAGGCTCAATGTGGGTCCGTATTTTGGGCTTTGCCTGGACGGATGCTTTGACGGTTTTGACTTTGGCTTGAGTACGGGTGTGGGTTTTGATATAGGCATGTTTTACATAGGTGCATTTTACGATTACGGCTTGACGACCCAATTGGAGTTTGACAAGGCGCTTTACAACCGTACGCTTGGCTTGAATGTGGGGGTTAATTTATGAGAAAGCTGTTGATTTTGTTTTCTGCGCTGGCTTTTTTGGGCTGCAGCAACCATGACGATTTGCCTTGCTTGAGCTGCTCCGACCTATATCAACGAAACAGTTCATCTTCCGTTTTTAGCTCAAGCAGCAGTTCTAGCCTTGCTCCGAGTAGCTCAAGCAGTTCAATTCAAGCTGCAATTAATTACGGCCCTTCTGTAACTTACCAAGGCTATACTTATGAAACCGTTGTAATTGGAGAACAAACTTGGTTCCAGCGCAATTTGAATTATGCGGTTGCAGGCAGCAAATGCTATGACAATGACGGAGCCAATTGTGCGATTTACGGCAGGCTGTATGACTGGGAGACAGCGATGAAATTGCCTGGTTGCAATTCCAAAATTTGCTCCTCGCAGATAGACGCAAAGCATCATCAAGGAATATGCCCCGATGGCTGGCATATTCCCAGCAATGCGGACTGGGATAAATTGATGCGTTATGTAGATGGCACAAGTGGCACGGAAAGCCCTTACGATAGCCCTACAGCAGGCAGGTATTTGAAAGCGGCTAGTGGTTGGAACAGCGGTGGCAACGGCGAGGACAAATATGGCTTTTCCGCCCTGCTGGGCGGCTTCGGCTATTCGGATGTCGGTTTCGACGGTGTCGGCTACGGCGGCTACTGGTGGAGTGCCTCCGAGAACAATAGCAGCAGCGCCTACTACAGGATTATGTACTACAGCGGCGAGTACGTGTACTACAGCAACTTCGATAAGGGCAACCTGTTCAGTGTTCGTTGCGTTCAGGACTGAAGGCGCTTTTACGCGCCCACCGCTAGCCGTAGGCAAGCGGTGTTGCTATTTGCCTGAAATTTTTTCTACATTCCAGTCGCCCTAATGCAATTAACCGTTCCCAGAATTCACAAAATCTAAAAAATAATTTGGAGATATAGCAGGGACAAATGAATTTTTCAAAGAACTTACAATCAGCAATTCATCTATTTTCACAATATTTACAATTTTACTTAAATTCAGCAATAATTGTTTCATATCGTCTATAGAATAAACTTTTCGCAAAATATAAAACATATTTGTAAAACTATGAGCAGCAACAAAACCTGTTATTGTTTTTTCGTAGCATTTTTCCAAGATTTCCCTTGCTTCTTTATCAAAAGGCTCTCTGCGAACCAAAGCATCTATCAAAACATCTGTATCAATTAATGCTACCATATTTTTCCTCTAAAGAATTTACCAATTCCTGTTTATAGCTAAAATCTTTTGGCAGCTCTTTCTTGGGAAAATTTATCAAAAAATCAAAAGCTCTTTTTCTTTCGCCGTTATTATATTTTGTATTTTCTTCATAACTAATTGAGTCTATGAAAGTCACAATAACCTCATATCTCTCTTTCACGGGTATAGGCTCATCCACTATAACCGAATTTCCATCATACACACCTTTGACTGCAAACATAAAAACCTCTTTTAATAATATAGAAAAAGTTATTCTCAAGAAATATGCTTGCTATAAATATAATAAATCCTTGCATTTTGCATACAACTGTTGCCAAACCAACAAAAAGCACACATATCCAGCAATCGGGCAAATCCTGATAAAAATTTATATCCTCACTATAAACTATTTGACAACCATTTTCCAAAGCAGAAGCCAATACTTTATCTATCATTAATTTCATTCTCTGAATAAATTTTAAAGTTCTCAATTTTTTTCATAGCTCAAGCAACAACATTCTTCTCCAACTCCTTAGCATTTATAATAAGCATCTGCAACCGATTCTCAATATTTGCAAAACTGGTATCAGGATCATAATCCAAACATAGAATTTGAATATGCGGAAATTTTGATTTCATCGCTTTCGTTAAACCCCTTCCCGAAATGTGATTAGCAAGGCAGGCAAAAGGCTGAACAATGACAAAACTGTTAACGCCGTGTTCTGCCAAAGAAAGAACTTCGCCTGGGATTAGCCAGCCTTCGCCTGTTATGTAGGTTTTGTCCAACATTCCAGTATTTTCTATTATGTCCGACATTTCGTAGCAATTCGCGTGATGCTCGTAATATTTGAATTTTTTTATGCGTTTGTCAATATCATTTGCGGCTTTTGAATAAAATTTAGAAGAAACGCTGCCTATCATCCAGTTCATAAAGGGATGCGCTATAAGCCCACGCCTCACCTTTTCCATTCTCACAAGCTCGCCAACCCTGAAAAAATCCAGCATTCCAGGTTGCACCACTTCCATTCCGTGTTCAAAAAGATATTCCTCAACAAAACCATTTGCGCTTGGGTGATATTTCATCAAAATCTCTCCAAGCACGGCAACTCTTGGTTTGCGAACAGACATATCTGCTTCTATTTTGTTAAAAGCTTCTACCGCCTGCTCAAATTTTTTCATCGCGCCGCGAATATTTCCGGCAGCTTCTTGCATTGTTTCCTTTATCCAATAATTATATACTCTCAAAGATTCACCGTGATTTTTTTCATAAGGACGAATGGAGCGTAGCATTATCTCTATGCCATCCATCATTGCCATTCCCCAAAGCATGTGCAAGCGAAAATCTAAACCCGCATTGAAGCCAGGATGCATATTTTTGTTATCTGTGCCTGTTGTTAAAATTGGCACATTGGGGTAACCCGCCTCGTCAAGTGCTTTGCGGCACATAACGGCATATTGCCCCGCCCTGCAATTTTCGCAGTTTTTTGCAAGGCCCATGCACACTTCGTCTTGACTAACTTCTGGATGCTGCTCAAGCCAAAGCAAACCCTCTCCAATATTGACCTGAGCAGGAAAGCAAATATCGTTATGCACAAATTTTTTGCCAAGCTCAAAAGCTTTTTTATCTGCGAGTGGCAAATGTTCAGTTCTAAAACCCTCTCTTTCCATAACCTTTGCGCATAAAAAACTGAAGGCAGGGCTTAAATTTGGAATTAGCGCTATGCGCTTTTTGCCATCGCCTTTGGCATAAGGCACGGGGAACAATGGCTGTGTTTGCAAGGGCAAAGAATTTGCAGGTGCTTGTTTTGCTTTGCGTACCTTAACTGTTTCTATAAAACTTTTTATGCGAATGCTAACTGGCCCCCGAACATCGCCTTCATCTAATTTTAGCATCAGCAATTCTTTATCTGAGCGCTCGTGCAAAATCCTCATTATCTCATCGGAGAGAATAGCATCGTGCCCGCAGCCAAAGCTCACTATTTGCACAAGTTCTATGCTTGGGTCTTTTGTCGCCAAAAGCGTGGCACCCAACATTCTCATGTGATAAGAATTCAGAGCCTCCATTCTCGTATTTGAGGGAATTTCTTGGTCAAATACATCGGGTAGGGCTTCTAGTGGCAAAACGGGTATTCCCATTTGGGTGAAATGGTTAGCCACAAGATGGTTCACCAATGGATCCAAATGGTATGGCCTGCCTGCAACCACAACTGCGAATTCACCGCGCGCCCTAATATCATCTAAAACTTTTTGCCCTTCGTTTTGCAGTGTATCTCTGTATTTTTGCAGAGCGGTTTCGCCATCGCTAACAGCAGCATCTATTGTTTTTTTTGGAATTTTCCAATGCTGGCTGAACCAATCTATGCACTGGCTTCTGCGCAAATCTTCATTGTACCAATGGAATGTTGGCTGGTCAACTGCAATGCCGTGTTTTTTTTCCGGATCATCAATATTTCTCACAACCGCAGGATAGCCTTGAACCACAGGGCAAACCGCCGTTGCCTTGAATTTTTTATGGTCGCTTGGAATGGACATCATGATAGGCAAAAATATCCTATCCACCTTTTTTTTCACCAGGTCTGCAACGTGCCCGTGCAAGAGCTTTGCTGGAAAGCAAACCGTATCGCCCGGAACAGAGCATAGCCCCTCTTCAAACAGATTATAGTCGCTTTGCCTTGAAATCACCACCTCAAAGCCCAGCGAAGCGAAAAAAGCTTTCCAAAATGGCAGAGAAGCAAAAAATTCCAAAGCCCTTGGAATGCCTATTTTTTTTCCTGAAGTGCTGGGTTTGGGGTTCCAGTCCTTTACCAAAAGCTGGTTTGCCCTTTTAATCATATCCGGCACGGAATTGATTTTGCGGCTTATGTCTGCGAGAATTTTTTTTGTTTCAGGATCGTTTGGGTTTGCAAAAACTTCGCCTCTTTCGCAGCGGTTGCCCGTTACGTGCGTTCTGCCATCGCTAAAAACCACAATGGTTCTGTTGCAGTTATTGCTGCAAAACTGGCAAATTTGCCCGGGGCGTTTCTCCCAACTGAAACGCTCCATAGCATCTAGACCTATGAATGATGACTTTACCATAAGAGAGTACTGTATAAAGTAGTAAAACGCTTTCTATATTAATCCCCATAATATGCAAGCCTACCTAGATTTATTGCGTGATGTCAAAGAAAATGGCGTTGAAAAAAGCGACCGCACGGGTACGGGAACATTTAGCGTTTTTGGGCGGCAAATACGCTTTGACCTAAGCAAAGGGTTTCCGCTCTTAACCACAAAAAAAGTTCATTTGAAATCGATAATTGTGGAATTGCTCTGGTTTTTGAGAGGCGATACAAACACAAAATTTTTGCACGAGCATAATGTGACTATCTGGGACGAGTGGCAAAGGGAAAACGGGGATTTGGGACCTGTGTATGGTGCCCAGTGGAGAAGCTGGGGTGCGCCAAGCGGAGAGAAAATAGACCAGATTTCCGAAATTTTAAAATCGCTTAAAGGCAATCCCGATAGCCGCAGGCATATTGTTTGCGCTTGGAATGTCGGCGAAATAGCACAGATGGCACTCCCGCCTTGCCATTGCCTGTTTCAGTTCTATGTTGCAAACGGCAAACTCAGCTGCCAGCTTTACCAGCGTTCCGCAGATATTTTTTTGGGTGTTCCCTTCAACATAGCGAGCTACGCCCTACTAACCCTTATGCTGTGCAAGGTGCTTGAATATGAACCTGGCGAATTTGTGCACACATTTGGAGATTTGCACCTTTACAAAAACCATATTGAGCAAGCTGAATTGCAGCTTTCAAGAGAACCACGCCCTTTACCGCAAATGAAATTAAATCCAGAGGTGAAAAATTTGTTTGAGTTTAAGTTTGAGGATTTCACTTTGGAAAACTACGACCCTTGGCCAGCGATCAAAGCAAGCGTGGCGGTGTGATGGGCTATCTTTCAACCATAATTTTGCCTTTGGCCGTTTTTTTCCCGTCTTTAACCATATAGTGATATAACCCCGGCGCAACCAATTTGCCGCTTTCGTTTTTTCCGTCCCAAGCCACTGCGCCGCCGCGCAATTCATCTGTGTTGAAAAATCTAACCCGCTTGCCAGAGGAATCAAAAATATACACTGTGGATTTTTCACTTATGTAGTCTATTGTCACAGCATTGTGCAGTTTTGGGCGAAAGGGATTGGGGTAAGCTATGGGTTTGGGGGCATCGCTTTGCATGTAGTTTGAAGCATTGCGAACAATGGCGGTGGAATAAACGCTCAGTCCCAAATCATGTGCAAAATAAACTTTGCCTTTTATTGTGTCTATGGCTATATCATAAACCATTTCATTTAAGAGACCGTTTCTAGTTCTGAAATGCTTTGCCGTTAAGCTATCTGGCGAATTGTTCACTTTTGAAAGCAAATATGCACCATCGCCGCGAGTGCCAATCCATAATCCGTTTTGGGCATCTGTTTCCAAAGCAGAGATAATACCGCCCTCAAAACCTCTGATATAGCTGGGCTCCTTCCACTCGTTTTGAGCCAAATAAAAGATTTTAGAATTTGAAACTGCCCATAAAATTCCCTTGCTGTCAAAGGCAAAATCTATGGGCGAGCCAAAAGACAATTTCCATCCATTTTTCCAAATAGGAGAAAATTCTTTTGAATTTTTAGATGGAAGGGTTTTATAGAGATCAACTCCGCCATTTTCCGATTCCAAGGCACTTCTCCAAGCGGCATAAATTTCCCATTCCTTCGCTTCGTTTTCGCGAGCTATAATGGAAAAGGCAACTGGAGAAGAAGCAGAATTTGCTTTTATGCAATGATTATCTCCGTTGCTATCCACAAAGCCAAGCCCATAGCTGATTTCGCTAACATAAGAAAAAATATAGCCTGAGAAATCCGGTGCGGGAATAACGCCCTGCACTATTGTCCAGCCGGCATCTGCTCTATTTGAATATTCTGTTGGGCATGTATTTCCTGTGTTGTTTGAATGGAACCATTTTGTCATTTGTGAACCGCTGTTAAAAATTAAGAGCCCAGGCCCCCACATTCCTGCAGCAAAATTTCCATTAGGGTGCATTGCTAAGGATTTTATGGGATAATTTTTTTGGTCATCATTAAAAGGGCTTGCATTTGCTTTAAAAGGTGCTCCCCACTGCTCATTTTGCATTCTGGAAAAATTATAATAATTATCTCCCCATGCAATTGCGCCACCGCCAGATAAAACATAAATGGCATTTACCCTCTCCAAGGAAAAATACGGTTGGGTTGGAACATAGCTAGGTTTTGCTTTTTCTTCAGGGATTTTATCCGCTTTTTTCCATGAACTTGGCTCTGCTAATAAACGGTCTTCGCTAATTTTATTCCAGTCAATTTTTCTTTTCCAAATTGTTCCGTCAAATTCTATCCATAAACTGTCGTTTTCAACAGCAATTCTTTTTACCAAAAAACTTTCAAGCGAGCTTGTGCCTATTTGAGAAAGCGTTATTATAGAGTACCTTTGTTCATAGTCAAAAAAAGCCAAAGCTCCTTTAAAAGGCAAAATGAGAATATTATTTGCTCTTTTTCCAAGTCCTTGCATTAGTTCTCGTTTTTTCTCAGCAAAGGAATTGCTTATGGTTTCAAAATTTTTTGAATTTTTATTTTTGCGAACCAAACTCCCATTCCGAGAAGCTGCTATTATATCTCCGCCAGGCAAGTCAAAAATCTGAACAAAATCTGCCATTTCCAAATTATTGCTTCCGGGCATATAGTTATTTTCTGTTTTGTTTGCAAGCCTTTCCTGCAATCCCCAAGCAAAAGCTGCCCACAAAGCATTATCTGCAAACACAGCATCGCGAACCTCATTTTGCTTGGTATAATGGGCCCAATCTTTGGCGCAAACCAGTAATACCGCTATTATCAGTAAAAATGCCCGAAACATTGAGTATAAAATACAAATAATTTCTAAATTGCCCACAATGCTAGAACCTAAACGAACAGCTCGCGTAATTGGAATCCTCGTTCTTTTGCAAGGCGCGGTTTTTCTTTCATTTTGGAAAATCGCAAGTTGGGCTCTTGCGATTGGAATTCACCGTTACTCCAGTTTCACAGGCAAAATGGCAAAAGCTTTTTTCTCTTCAGACCACTCGCTACTACAACTACTGCTAACAGGCACAAACTACTTACCCATACCCCTCGCCCTAGGCATAACCGCCTCTGTCTGCGGAATTCTAATAATAGCTTTCCCCAAACTAGCGGTGCAAATTTTAATTGCCTTGCGAGTGTTGAAACGCGCCTTTTAAAATCCAATTTTTCTGCTTCCATAAGGTTCTTTTGCATTTGCCATTTTTTCCAATTCATGCACAATTCTACGCGAGGTCAATTCTTCTTTGGGAAGCCATTGCAATTTTTTATATACTGCAAAAAAATCTCCGGGCGCAAGCATATCTATTTCTGTGAGGGAGTTCCAATTTTCGCTTTCCAAATCTGGAAAGAAATTTTGCGCCATTTTCAAAATGCCATCTTTTTTCAAATAACTGAATTCCAAATGAAAATGAAACCTGCGATTGCTCGCCGCATCTAAGTGTCCCTGAAAATTGGTTGAGCATATAACCATGCACTTTGCACTTTCAAGCTGCACCAAAAATTCATTTGTCTGTGTAACTTCCCAATTTGCCTTTGCTCCCTTGCGGTCGGCAATTAAGCTATCTGCCTCGTCTATGAACAAAAGCTCGCCAGCTTCATTTGCCTGCTTAAAGGCTGTAGCCAACTGTTTTTCTGTTTGCCCAACATACATTGAGGAAACCTGCCCATAGCTTATTTCCCTAAAAGAAAGCCCACATTCCCTTGCCAAAAATCTCGCAAATTCGGTTTTTCCAGTTCCAGGCGGGCCATAGAGAAGCATGGTCATATTGCTTTCTGTTTGCTTGCTTATGAGTTTTGCCGAGTAACATTTTGCAGCGTGTATAACCTCTTCTAAATTTGGAATATTCAGCACGGAAACATCATACTTAGGAGCGCGGCTAAGTGTTTGCTTATTGGTTTTGAATCCCAGAAGCTCCACATGGCAATCCAAAATTTCCTCGCTAATTTCTTCGTGCATTCCGCTTTCTAAAAGAGCCATCTCGTTTTGCACTGCAAGTTCTATTCCGCCGGTTGAAATCTCGTATTTTTCAGCGAGCTTTTGGCGGCGTTCCGGTGAAAAAATATGCTCTGCATTATGTTTTTCAACAACGCTGTCCCAAAGTTTTTTGCGAACATTTTGATTGCCTAAATCAAAGCTCACGCTGTATTGAAACCTGCGCATTGTTGAACGTTCTGTCCATAACAAGCTATTCGTTATCCAAATAATTGGCAGTCTCAAATCTTCTAAAAAACTGTTCAAGAGACCCTTTTCAAAACCGTTCAAAACCAAATCTGCTTCATCTACAACAAGCAAAACGTTTTTTTCTCTCAAAGTTATTTCAGAAATTTTTAATGCCCTTATCCTATAAGAAATCACTCCTTCTTTATGAGACCCTTTGGAAAAAATTCCCTGATCATTTTTATATCCCAAGCCTATTTCATAAAATGCCCTGCCCGTTTCTGCTGCTATGGAGCGAGCAAGTTCGGTTTTCCCTGTGCCTTCCACTCCGTAGAATAAAAAGTTCAGCGAGCGGCTGCCTTTGTGGCTTTTAATCAGGTTGCAAATAATTTTAGCTTCCTTTACGCACTCAAATCTATCCAGCGGCAGAGTTTTTTTGTCATCTATTCTGGCATAATTATCCAAGAAATTATCTGAACCTAACCCGCTTAAAAAATTTATAATATCATTTGGCAAATCACCATCTTCATCTATAATTCCAAGCTCTATCAAGCCTCTGCGTTTCAACATAGCGTTCATTATTTCGTCTTTGGAATATCCGGTGAAAACAGAAATTGCTCCTTCATTAAAATTGTTTCCGCGCTTTTGCCTAAGCGAATCTATAACGCAATCATTAATATCATCCATAATGGAATTTTTCGATATTGCAAATCGCAGGGTTAAAATATCCAAAGATACCTTGTCTAAGTTAAGAATATCGTTTAGAATACCTAGACGTTTTTCAAATACTTCGCTAAAATGCAAGATTTTTGCCTTGACCTGCATATCATGGGCATATTCAAGCATTTTCAACAACAGATAGTCCATATCAAATGCTTTTTTAACTTCGCTATTCCAAAATTTGGATTTCAGCAATTCATTTATTTTTGCCCATGAAATAAAAATATTTGGAGCGCTTGGCACTTTGCTGAGTTTTGTTTCAAATATTTTTTGGGATTTTGTGGGCACTTCATCGGTTTCTAGGCATTTGCTTATGATTTTGAGAGCAAAATCCAAACCCTCTTTATCGAGAAAATCAATGATCTCCACATAAATTTTTTTATCTAAATCATATCTGCTGTCAAAGTCTATATCGTAATGCGTTTTGTGCAAGGATATAAGGTACTCAAAATACTTTGCACACCGGCTCTCGCGCAAAGACTTGGTTACGTTATAATAGCGAATTGTGCCGGCTTTGCCGAAATTTTCCAAAAACTGGGAGAAATTTCTTTTTTGTACCATTATAGCCTCCTGAGATTGTTTATGCCTTTGTTGCCATTTGTTTTCTCCTCGGTGATAATATATAAATTAAATTTTTCTATTTTTTAATTTTCCATGGCATTTTTAATCTCTTTTCTGAGAGATGCTGGTGCATATTTAAGCACATAGCTATTCTGTTTAACCGCTTCAATGCAAAGTTTGGCGGTTTTGAGGAGTTTAGGTACATATTTGAGCATATAGCCATCTTGCTTAACTGCCTCAAGGCACATTTCCGCAGTTTTGAAGTGTTCGGGCACATATTGAAATGCCCATCCATGCCGCAGCTTAACCGCTTCACTGCAGAATTTAGCCGTTTTTAAGGTTTCTGGCACATAGTTAAACACATAGCTATTTTGCTTAATTGCTTCAAGATAGATTTTGGCAGTCTTGAGATTTTTCGGCACATATTCGAGCATTTTACCCTCGTTGCCTTGCATAGCCTTAAAACAGATTTTGGCAGTTTTTAGGTTTTCTGGCACATATTTAAAGGCAGAACAATTATTTTTAACCGCCTCAAGGCAGAGTTCCTCAGTCTTTAAGTTTTCAGGCACATTTTCAAGCCAGCGGCCATTCTTTTTGACCGTTTCAAGGTACATTTCCTCAGTCTTTAGGTTTTCTGGCACGTGTTTAAGCACATCAATGCCATTCTTAACTGCTTCAAGGCACAGTTCAGCAGTTTTTAGGGCTTCTGGTACATATTCAAGCATCATGCCATCGCGTTTAATCGCTTCAAGGCACAATTCAGCAGTTTTTATGGCTTCTGGTACATATTTAAGTGCATCACTATCTTGCTTAACCGCTTCAAGGCACAGTTCGGCGGTTTTTAAGGCTTCTGGCACATATCTAAGTATCCAGCCTTCATGCTTAACCGCTTCAATGTAGAGTTCAGGGGTTTTTAAATTTTCTGGCAATTCAAGCCAATCAATCCAACGATACTTGTTGGAAAAGGGCTTAGGTTCAGCAAGATTATGTAATGCACCTATAGAATGTTTTATCAATCCCTGAGCATAAGAAATAAATCTAGTCCCATCGCATGTAAATGTTTCTATGGCACTAATTAAACCCTTTGTCCCTGCCTTTATAAGCAGCGGCATAGGTGCTCTGTCTTTATATCTCATTGCTATTTTCAAAACATAACGCATATTTGCATCTATTAGTTTTTTTCGGGCAGCACGGTCTTTTTTATTTTCCAATAAATGCTGCTCCTCTTCCATTGTTAGAGCTGGGATATCTTTTTCTTTATTCATATTACATCTTATCCAAGGCTTCGTTTGGGCCGAATAAAAATAATGCGTCTCCTTCGCCAAATTCGTATTGTGCTTTTGGAACTGCATTTAGCTGTCCAGTTTTTGCGTCTTTAATTGCAATAACCTGAACTCCGTATTTATTTATCAAATTTGCATCCATCAACGTTTTGCCCACCAAGCTTTTTGGGCATTTCCATTCCATAACGGAATAACCATCCATAAGCGGCATAAAATCCAAAATGTTTGGGCGGCCTATTTTATCTAATTTGTTTGCAAGTTCAGCAGCCATATCGCGTTCTGGTTGGAATATGTGTTCTGGAAGCAAACCCATTTTTTCAAGTATTGCGCAATGAGCGGTGTCATTTGCTTTTGCCATTATTTTTGACACACCCATTTCCTTTAAGTTTAGAATGGTGATAAGCGAACTTTCAAGAGAGCCTATGCACACTATCACAAAATCTGCCTTGGCAAGCGGAAATTTTTGCAGCATATTTTTTCTCAAAAAATCTGCAACTGCAGCCTGCGAAGCAAAAGGCGTTATGTCTTGAACAATTTCTGCATCCTTATCTATGGCAAGCACCGAATGCCCAAGCTCCGACAAACGCTTCACCAAAAGAATGCCCGTATTCCCAAGCCCTATCACTACGAATTGTTTAGACATATCACCCCACCATCACGTTTTCCTCTGAATAATATGCATCTGAGTGTGGGTGCAAAACCACAGCTTGAACCAAAACCAAAGGGCCAAGCCGGCCTACAAACATAACCACAGATAGCAAAATTTTTCCAGGAGTTGTTAAATATTCCGTTATTCCCATGCTCAAGCCGCAAGTTGAAAAAGCGCTAACGGTTTCAAACAATAATTCCAAAAAACGGTTTTGCCCTATGTGCGCAGGCAATGTTGCAGTTTCAAAATTCAAAAGCAAAATAGAGGCAATGGTTATGAATATAACAGAGAGAACAAAAATTCGCACAGCACGAGATATGGTTTCTTCTGGTATTGTGCGGTTGAAAACCTGCGTTTTTTTGCGCCCCAAAAATCTGTTTATGCCAAGCAGCACTATTATCGCAGCCGTTGTTGTTTTTATGCCCCCACCACAACTTCCAGGGCTTGCCCCTATGAACATGAGCAAAATCATGGAGAAAAGCATTGGAGCACCGAGAAGCGCAAAATTCACCGTGCTATAACCACCGGAGCGAGCAGTCACAGATTGAAAAAGGCTTATCAAAGCTTTATCAAAAAAAGAATAGCCGCTCAAAACGCCGTCCCATTCCATTTTCAGCATCAAAAGCATTCCAAGGATTATCAGCGTAACTGTCATAAGCAAAACGAGTTTTGTGTGCAAAGTCAAATATTTGCCTGGTATTTTATTTTTTTTTGCCGATGCAAATTCAGACAAAGCCAAAAAACCAAAACCGCCGCAGATTATTAAAAATATCAAAGTTATATTCACCACTACATTTGTGGAAAAACTTTGCATGGAATTATCCATTAGCGAAAAACCTGCATTGCAGAATGCGGTGATGGCGTGAAAAGCCGAGAAAAAAATACGTTGCCAAATTGGCATATCCGAAAATTGCGTGAACAGCATAATGGCACCGCATAGCTCAATAGCCAAAGTGATTATCACCACTTTCATCACAACATGACCAGTACTTGAATTATCGTCTGCGGAATAACTGCTGCTCAATGCCGATAATTGCCCAAAACTCATTTTGGAATGCACAATAAGCATTATTATGGTTGAAATTGCCATTATCCCTATGCCGCCCACCTCTATTAAACTGAGCAATATAAACTGCCCCGCAAAACTGAGCTCTCTCCCAACAGATATAACGGTTAGCCCATTTACGCAAGAAGCGGATGTTGCCATAAAAAGCGCATCTGAAAATGTTAAGCCCTCATTTGAGCTGAAAGGCATTAAGAGCAAAATTGTGCCGAGCGAAATTAAAGCGAGAAATCCGGCTACAGGATAAAGCATGGGATTGCGGACGAGGTAATTTGGCATTTATTTACCTAATCCTGTTGCGCAGGCAACTTTGCCAAAGCCTCTGCGGCAGATTTTATATTTTCCGTTGGAGTATCGCTAAAAAGCCTTCCATCTTTTAATTTTATTGTGCGATTGCTGAATTCTGTTATTTCTGGATTGTGGGTCACAAAAACTATGGTTTTTCCTTGCTTGTTCAATTCCTGAAACAAAACCATAATCTCATAGCCGGTGCGTTCGTCCAATGCCCCGGTTGCTTCGTCTGCCAAAATCATAACGGGGTTGTTCACAAGAGCACGCGCTATAGCTACTCTCTGCTGCTGCCCGCCAGAGAGCTGGCTTGGCAAATGGTCGCTGCGATTAGCGAGCCCCACTCTTTCTAAACAAGACATTGCCATGGTTCTGCGCTTTTTGGAAGAAATTTCTGAATTGTAGAGCAGGGGCAATTCAACTTGCTCAAGTGCATTGGTACGTGGCAAAAGGTTAAAGCTCTGAAACACAAAACCTATTTTCCTGTTTCTAAGTGTTGCAAGCGCATCTCTTCTCAGTTTGTATGTTGGCTTGCCGTCTAAAATATATTCGCCGCTCGTAGGTTTGTCTAGCAGGCCAATGGTGTTTAGAAGCGTTGTTTTTCCGCTGCCGCTTGCACCCATTATTGTAACAAATTCTCCTGCGAAAATAGAAAAGCTAACACTGCGCAAGGCGTGTATTGTTTCTGCGCCCATGCAAAAATCACGCTTCACGTTTCTTATATCTAGAATTGCAGTTCGACACTCAGTCACAAAGCTCCTAATATTTCAATTATTGTTTCTCTAACAATACCGGTAGTTTGGTTAGCTACCGTGGCAAGAACTTTGCGCGCTTCTGGCGTGTTTATGGTGCCAAGGGCAAGAGCGGCTTCTCTTGCAGTGGATTCATTTGAATTATCTGCAACTATGCTGCCCAAAGGGTCTAAAAAAATGGAGTCTGGAAAATGGCTCATTATGCGGATAGCAACAATTCTGTTTTCTGCCGCAAGGGTTCTATTTTTTGCTTCTCTGATGAGGAATCTTTTTGCTACCATTCCTCTGTCTATGAAAATCTGTTCTTTTAGCTGCAAAGAATCTGGGTTAAAGTCGTCTGCTCTATAACCTGCAACAATTTCTGAGAAATCTTTTTGCATATCCACAATGTAGCCGTTATTTGAATTTGGATCTATTTCAAAATAATAGAGTATTTCAAGATTATCCACTTTTGCACGCAAGTCTATTAAGTCCATGCTTTGAATCACAAGTTGCTTTTTCAGGCTGTCCACCTCTTCTTTTTGGCTTTGAATGCCGCTGCTAAACCCGCCATTAATGGCAATGGACATATAAACTCCGGGGGCGCGATAGCCAGTACTTGCACCTGGATTTTTGATTCTAAAAGCAAAATGTTTGTTTTCATCAAAGAAATATCTGTAAAATTCGCTTGCACCTGCGCTTATTTGCAAATATTTAATGGGCTTAAGTGATAATCCTATATTGTGATGCGGATATCCATATCTAAAAAAACCTTCGTAAGCAATGCTTAATTTAGGCGTGCCTATGCCCTGTTCAAACCCCCAAAAAGGTGCTATATCATTTGCCGTCATAAAAGGAAAAACAGATACTCCGCCTAAAAGCTTCCACCAGTTGCTGCCCCACTCCGCAACCGCATAGAATTCTCCGGTTTGTTCCTTGCGATCAATTTTTGGAACGGAATAAAAATATGCCTCGGGATTTTGCACAAATGCTCTTGCCCCAAACGCAATGGCAGGCACAACCCCAAAGGCTTTGCTAACTCTATCTTTCACATCTAAAGAAATGGTGCTTCCAAATTGAAGCCCCAGTTCCAAAGAGTTGAAAAAACCAAAGCGAAGCGAGCTAACAAAGGGATGATTATCGCACATACCATTGCTGAGGCAGCTTGTTTGGTGATAGCCAATGGTTCCGCGAACTTGAAAAGCTTTATCGCCTAAAACTTCCGCAGAGGGCACAACCAAAAAATCACTGCCATCGCTAATGGCAAAAGCAAAGCCTTGCGCAAGCGCAAAGAACAGGAAAAAGAATTTTAACCGAGTAAAAAACACGCTTCTTAATTTAGAAAATTTCTAAATTAAATGCTTGTATGAAATCCATAAAACTTTTGCCTTTTTTAACAGCTGCAGGCTTTTTTGCAGCTTGCGCACCATCTGAAAAATCCATTCCTCCCGGTGTTGATATGTTTAAAGTAGAGGCAACGGCAAACGAAGCCTTGAACCTCGCAAAGGCAGATTCCGTGCAAATATCCTCTATTTCGCTTTATTTGGATTTTTTAACAAAGCGAATAGACCTGCTGGATAGCGTATTTTCTGCCACCCCTTGGGCCATGACAAACGAAAACCAGCTGCAACTGGCACTTTTAAGGGAAGAGGTTATATTTTTGCGCAAATTTTTGGAAAACCAAAATCAGGTTCCATTAATACACACACGCCGCGAGCAAGCTCCCAAGGCTCCAAGTCCCTTGCCTCCAGAATATGAGCAAGCTCAGTATCTATTTTCTCAAAAAAATTTCAGCGAAGCCGCAAAGAGCTTTGAAAAAGTCACCGTTCTTTACCCCAAAGGCGACTGGACAGATGCCGCTTGGTACTGGTTGGGCGAATCGCAAATGGCACTTGGCAATTATGCACAGGCAATTTCCGCCTTTGAAAAGGTATTCTTTTTCGCAGAATCCATGAAACAAGCCGATGCGCAATTTCAAATGGGGATATGCTTGCTCAGGCTGGGAAGCCGAGATATGGCAAGAAATGCTTTTCGCAAAGTTCAGGAATTTTATCCCAAAAGCCCCAGAGCCTTGCAGGCACAGTCTGAGTTAAATAAGATTAAATAGCATTAATTCCTGAATGGCGTGGAATGCTGTTTGCGGAATTGGGTTTGCTTTGTTTTGCCGCTTTCGCGTTCTCTGCGGCGAATCTCAGTGTCATCCGGGAAGAATTCCTCAAACGCAAAACCTATGCCTAGGCCAAATACAACATCAACTGCTTTGATGCCACCCCTACCATTATCTTCTTGTACTAGGGAAACATATTCAGGCCCGGTAGGAGTATCAATTTGTTTCCAAGATGGATTATGTCTTCCCCATGAAAAACCTTTATCTTTGACTCCGTTGCCTATGTTATAAACGCCTACTATTGCTTGCAAAAAATACCACTCATCGCTCAAATAAGAAACAACCGCATCAAATTCATAGCCGTAACAAAGCAATATAGAACGGACATTGCCGCCTGGTTTAGAGGGTGCGGCTACATGGTCGTAGAAAACGGTTCCATAAGAAACCTGAAAGCTTAGATGTATTGGATTTTTTGGAAAGAGGTAATACGCAAAGCCTAAACGCCAGCCTAAACCACCGTCTAAATTAAACCCTTGAGTGATGCTATCTCCTGCCGGTGGCGGCGGGAAAGTAGGGTCTTCATAAGAAGGTATAAAACCGCCGGTTAAAAAGGCCGAAGCATGCCAGCGGGTTATATACTCTACACCGGCTCCAAAACCAAACAAATTCTTACCCATAGTAGGGAATTTGGTTCCCATTCCCATTTCCAAAATAAGACGGTCTTTAAGCCAGTCGCGGCGGCGTAAGGAATTTGCATATTCGTCTGCGCGCTGGTCTTCTTCCCACTGCCTACGTGCTGTACGGTCATCTTCCTGAGCAACCCTTGGAGGAGCTGCCCAAACAATATTTGCGCAAAGCAATAGCAAAATAAACAAAATGGAGATTTGCTTAACCATAGTCATTTAAAAATACATTTTTTTTTGCTGCATAGCTAATTTTGGGCTATCTTTTTTCCAAATTACCCAGCATTTCCTCGTCCATAAGCATTTTTCTGGGTTTGCTGCCATTTGGTTTGCCACAAATACCCTCTGCCGTCAATTGGTCCATTATTTTGCCCGCACGGGCAAAACCTATACTGAGCCGCCTCTGCAAGGTACTTATTGAAAGCTCCCCAGCTTCCAAGCCTATACGTGCAGCTTCCCAAAACAAGGGGTCTTTGCTCTTGACAGGGGCCATTTTTGTTTCTTCTTCACCTTCGGCACCCCCTAAATCAAAAGATTCTATGCGTTCATAGTTCACATTTTGGTTTGAGCAAGCGTTTGCAAGGGTTTCCACCTCAGAATCCTTTAAAAATGCCCCGTGAATACGCACCGGCTCGGGATTATCGTTGGAACGGAACAGCATATCGCCTTTTCCAAGCAGTTTTTCTGCCCCTATGCCGTCTAAAATGGTTTTAGAGTCTATATAGGAGGCTACCTTGAAACTTATGCGGGAGGGTAAATTTGCCTTTATAACGCCTGTTATAACATTTACAGAAGGTCTCTGTGTTGCCAAAACCAAATGAATGCCCACAGCCCTAGCTTTTTGCGCTATTCGGGCAATGCTCGTCTCTATTTCCTTGCCAGCTGTCATCATTAAATCTGCAAGTTCGTCTATTATCACAACGATAAAGGGCATGAGTTTGCGCTCTTCTTCTGGAACTTCCTCACCCAGCTCCGAAGCCTTGAACTTATCGTTGAAACCCTCTATGTTCCTCACCCTTGCCGTTGCCAAAACCTCGTATCTCCTGTCCATTTCAATGCAAAGCCATTTTAGAGCCTGCACCGCTACCTCTGGCGAAGTTATAACAGGGTGCAAAAGATGCGGAATGTTTTTGTACATAGCAAGTTCCACAACCTTTGGGTCAACTAAAATGAGGCGAACTTCATCGGGCGTTTTGCTGAACAGAATGCTTGCCAAAAGAACATTTATGCAAACGGATTTTCCAGCTCCAGTTTGTCCGGCAATTAACAAGTGTGGGGTTCTGGTTAAATCTGTGACATAAGAATCACCCATAATGTCTTTACCCAGCACCACCTGAATTTTCTTTGGGTCTTTGGTGAATTTCGGAGATTCAAGAATTTCCCGTCCAAAAACAATTTGCGGTTTGCGGTTTGGAATCTCTATGCCCACCGCGCTTTTGCCAGGTATTGAAGCTATAACTCTAACCGAGGCGGTTCTAAGCGTTAAAGCCAAATCGTCTGCCAAATTTTCAAATTTAGATACCTTTACACCAGGGCCTGGCTCTATTTCAAAGCGGGTAATCACAGGTCCGGTCATTATGCCGGTCACTTTGCCCTTTACCTTGAAATTATCCAATTGCAATTCTATCTCTTTGCCTATTTTTTGCAATTCCTCTTCGGTGTAATCCACGGTTTGGTCTGGCACGGAACCGAGAATTTCGTGGATTAGAGGAATGCGGTATTCGTCGTATTGGGTGAGGGCGCTTATACTTGTGCTCAGTTGAGCACTGATATCTGAGAGTTGAGTGCTGTGTTCAATTGGTATTTCGGTTGGCGTTTCTTCATTATCCACTATTATTAATTGGTCATCGTCTGTTGTTTCGCGCTTTCCCAGCAAACCCTCTATCTTAAGCTCGCCGTCTTTTACGTCTTCCCATTTGTTTATTTCTTCTATTCGTTTGTATTCGGCAAGTTCATCGCGCAAGCGGCGAACTTGGCGTGGGTCTGTGGCACGTGCCAGTTCGCGGTTTATTTTTTCTATTGCATTTGCGGTGGTTTCCTCTGTTGAGAGAATTTGCATTTCTTCATCGGGCTTGAATGTGTCTTTGTTTATGGATAAATCCTCTTTTTCGTGTTTTCCAAAAGGCGAACCTTTTGCAGGCCTAACCTCTCCAAGCCTAACAGCAGCAAAATCACCTGTATCGGGTTGCCTAACGTATATGGTAACTTTTGGTTTTTCTCTGGCAAAGTCAAAATTATAAAGTATAGTTTGAATGCCAAATTTTATTCTTCTCGCTATCTCTGGCAAATGCCTCGGTTTTAAACCAAAACAAAAAGCAGTCATAATAACGCCGAGATATGAACAGAGCAAAAGCCCACCTGTATCTTGCCCAAAAATAGGCGGAAAAGCCTTTTTTGCCAAAAAAAGGCCGATGAGGCCTGCATATTCCCGTGAAACCATTTTAATATTCAATGGAACATTTTTAAAAATATCTGGCATTATTATAGCCAAAATTATACTGGAAAAAACATAAATAAGCATAAAGCCAAAAGCATAATGGCCATACGAAATAGCACTCGTTTTTGGCGGCACGGAAATTTTTTTCAAAAAAAGCCAGATAACAAGGCAAAAGCAAGACAAAAGCAAAAATGTAAGGGGAAGATGTCCAAATAAGCATAGCTCAAAGTCTGCGAATTTTGCCGCATGGGGCCCAAAGAGATTTCTGTTTGTGCCGGGTTCCGCGAATATGTCTCCGATTAAAAAAAGAACTGAAATTACAAGAAATAGCAACAAAGAAACAAATAGCACCATAAGTTTCCCTCTACTACTGCCCTGAATTTGAGGCTCAACAGGAGTGGCTATGGTTCTGGCTTTTGCTTTGGATTTTTTCCTTTTTGCAAGTGTTCTGTGCATTTCTCTCGGTAGGAAAGGTAGAAAAATTGCGCAACACTTTTTTCTACATTCAAACCTAATGAACTTCCAAGATATAAAATCTCTTTCGCAAGAAGAATTGCGCCAGTTTCTTTTAGATAATGGGCACAAACCTTATAGAGCAGAGCAGATTCGCACTTGGGTTTTTAAGCAAAAAATGCAAACTTACGAAGGCTTGAATGTTCCGGAAGAACTTTGCCACTTGCTGGAGAACAGTTTTAGCATAAAATCGCTCAGAGAAGAATTAAAAATGCAATCCGCAGACGGCACAATAAAATGGCTTTACAAAACACCAGACAATTTACCCGTTGAAACGGTTATGATACCAACGGAGACAAGAGCCTCTGTTTGCGTATCAACGCAATCCGGCTGCGCTATGGGCTGCGCCTTTTGCCGCACCGGAAGCATGAAGCTGAACCGCTCTCTTGAAGCAGGCGAAATTTTGGAACAGATAATAAATGCTATGAAAGAGAAAACGGTCACAAATGTGATTTTTATGGGCATGGGCGAGCCTCTTATGAATTTAGATGCGGTTCACAGAGCTTGCGTTTGCCTTCACGACCAAAAAACTTTTTCAATGGGCAAAGGACGCTTAACAATTAGCACCAGCGGCGTTGTTCCTAAAATAGCGGAACTTTTAGATAGAGGCACGCCTTGCCAACTGGCCGTTAGTCTTGTTGCAGCAGACAATGAGACCAGAGGAAGCCTTATGCCTGTGAATAAAACGTGGGATTTGACGGAGCTTTTGAAAGCCATAGATAATTATATGGAAAAAAGCGGTGAGTGGGTAACTCTTGAATATATTTTGATAAAAGATAAAACTTGCACAAAAAATGCGGCAAAAAATTTAATACGCATAGTTAAGCCCAGGCGGTGCAAGGTTAATGCAATTGTTTTAAACGACAATGAAAATCCTGAATTGCAAGCTCCTTCCGAGCAGGAAGTTAACGAATTTTTGGAGCTTGTAAGGGCACAATCTGTGCAAATAAATATCAGAAATCCAAGAGGGCGCGATATTCTAGCTGCTTGTGGGCAACTCTCAAACAGTTCTTTAAGCAAGGTGGCAGTATGAATGAAATAGCCTTAACGCCAAACATTTCGCAATATTGGGAAACGCTATATGAACAAGGTTTAGACGGATGGGATTTAGGCGAAGCAACGCCAGCCTTGCTGGAATTTTTTGAGCATCCGTCTTGCCCAAAATACGGAGATGTTCTTGTTCCTGCCGCAGGTAGAGGCTGGGATGCAGAGGCGTTTGCAAAACGAGGGTATAATGTTCTGGCTGTTGATTTTTGCCCATCGGCTTTGGATTCAATGGAGCAGCTCGTAAATAGCAATAGCAATTTGCAAGCTCTAAATATGGATATGTTTTTGTTAAGCCCTTGCGAAGAGAAAAGAGGCGGAAAAAAATTTGATATTATTTACGATTATTTCGGCTTTAACTCCATTCAACCCGGCAGGCGAGATGAATATGTGGAGATGTGGCTGAAAATGTTAAAGGATGACGGATTTTTGATAGGATTCTTTTGCCCGCTGTGCGAGGAAAAATATGGTTATGATCCTCCCTACAGCATATCCAGCAAGGAACTAGAGGCGAGATTCAATGGGATTATGGAGATTAAGGAGAAAATTGTGCCTAGAAAAAGCATTGAAAGCAGAGTAGGCAAAGAGGAAATTTGGCTTTTGAGGAAAATAATATGAGTGATGAAATTTGTCCCTGCGGTTCAGGAAAAAGCTACGCCACGTGCTGCGAACCGATAATCAAAAAAACAGCACTGGCAAGCAGCCCAGAAATGCTTATGCGCTCGCGTTACACCGCTTACGCAAAAAAAGAAATTCTCTGGCTCAGAGATAGCCTTGAAGAAAAGCAGCGAAAGGATTTTGATGAGAAGGGAGCAAAGCAATGGAGCGAGCGTTCCGAGTGGATTGGTCTTGAAATTATCAAATCAAAAACAGATGAGGAACACAACACGGGCGTGGTTGAGTTTTCTGCAAAATTCAAGCAAGGCGGGGTTGTTAGGGAACATCACGAAGTTTCCGAATTTGTGCGAAAAAACAACGAATGGCTGCTCACCGAAGGCAGCATGGTTAAACCAGAACCCGTGCGCAAAGAACAAACCGTTGGCAGAAACGACCCTTGTCCCTGCGGGTCGGGGAAGAAGTATAAGAAATGTTGCGCTACTTCCCCGCTTTAGACACCCTGCGTTTTTTGGCATCTCTAAACATTATTCTGCTGCATCTTTCTTCGTCTTATTTGCTCACTTATGCAAAAGGAACTTTTTGGGGAGCCATAATAAATGGACCCCTTTTTAGCACGGATGTGTTTTTTTTGTTGAGCGGTTTTATTTATTCCATTTTGTTCAGCAGACAAGAACGAGTACCTAAGCTAAAAGCTTTTATGAAGGAACGTTTCTCTCGGCTTTATCCCTTGCATATAATTTGCACTTTTATTATTTTTGCCATAACAATTTATAGAACGCATATTTTTGACAATACCGCTTATGCGATTAAAAGTCTTGCCTTGCATATATCGCTGTTATGGGCTTTTGTTCCAGAACTCGGTTATCACCTTAACAGACCTTCCTGGGCATTATCCATATTTTTTCTGTGCTATTTCTTAACACCGAGCTTTTCAAGATTTTTGAACAAGCGAGGCAATAAATCCATTTGTCTGATGTTTCTAGGTTCTTGGACAATTTTGCTTTTAGCTGTTTTTTCTTTTAACTTCAAAGAAATGCCAGATGTTTTTAGAGGCATAAATTTTTTCTCGGGAATGTTGCTTGGAAAACTATTTTATAATAAAGCAATTTCGCTGCCAAAAAAAGCCTTGCTAAACGATTTGTTTCTACTCTTAGTTGCAATTTTGCTATGCGTGAATGTTTGCTATTTCAGGCAAATAAATGCAAGGTTATCTTATAATATTGCAGCACCAATTTTATATTCTGCTTTGTTGCTCTTTTTGGCAAACGACAAAGGCGTTATAGTTAAAATTCTCTCGGTGTCTTTGCTCAGAAGTTTGGGCAAAGTATCTTTTTACGCATATCTTTTGCATTGCGTTCTGATAGATTGTTTGAATCTATATTTGGACAAGGTTACTCATTGGAAATACAATCCTTTTGACAAACCTTTAGCAACGATTATTATTATTGTTTTATTTTATGGTGGATGTACCTTGTATAAGTTTAAAAAACCTGCCTAGCCTTGGCGGTTTTGGCCTTAGAGGGAGCAGATGTATTGCTGAATATGGTGGCACCGCTTTCTTTTGGTTGCTCAAAATGCTTGCCATCGCACTCCTCAATTTCAGGAGAGCCGGAAGTGTAAAGGCAGCTTGTAAATTGATTGCAATATGAGCCAGATACTTTGCCCGTGTGGTTGCAAATCTTTTTTGAAATAACTCCTTGAGGAACTGGAAATTGCAGTTCTGGCAAATTCTTATGAAGTTCCGGCATAGAATTCAGCCACACTGGCAATGCATCTTCTGTGCCTGTGTGCCCGGGTCCCATAGGCACAAAATCATCTGTTCCAATCCACACGCCCATTGTGTATTGCTTGGTAAAACCTATATACCAAGCATCGGTATAATCGTTTGTGGTTCCTGTTTTGCCGCCGCTCGGATGGTGAAAACCGCTCGCCCATACTTTTGCAGCTGTTCCGCCTGTATTTACTGTTTGCAGCATTGAAACCATTAGATAAGCGGATGGTTTTTTTAAAACTTCGTGCTCAACTTTATAGTTCTTTTCTATAATTTCACTATTTTTGCCAACTATCGCCTCTATATAATGGGGTTCTATTCTAGTGCCAAGATTTGGAAAAACCGTGTAGGCGCTTGTCATTTCCATAAGCGTTGCCCCAACCGAACCTAAGGCTATGCTTGGCACTGCTTGCAAAGGGGCTCTTTTTACTCCAAATTTGCGCGCATATTCCACAACATTTCCAAGTCCATACTTCATGCCAACTTGAATAGCTGGCAAATTTTGCGAAAGCCCAAGTGCTTTGCGATAACTCATCATACCCTTGAATTCCTTTGAATAATTGCCAGGTCTCCAAAATTTTAAGGTATCTACAGGGTCTGGAATTGTTATGGGGGCATCATTCACTGAGTCGCAAGGAGATGCTCCATTGTCCATTGCGGTTGCATAAACAAAGGGCTTGAATGAAGAACCGGGCTGCCTTAAAGTTTGCACTGCGCGGTTCCATTTGCTTTCGTTGAAATTTTTTCCGCCAACCATTGCTCTAACCGCACCCGTTTCATTCTCTATCAAAATAACTGCTACCTGTGCCTGCCTGTAACGCAAAGAATCTGGATAACGTATTTTTGCAGTGTCTTTTGCCAGATAATTTTCAGTGAAATCTGAGTAAATAGAATCAAAATTATTAAGCACAGTATCGTTTGGCATGTTATATTTTTTTGCCAACCCAAGTCTATAAATAGCGCGCTGGCGAAGCTTCCTATCAACTCTGGTTCTTTGAGCTAAAGCGGCTTTTTCAACTATTTTTTGTGCATTTGGGTCTATAGTGCTATAAACAGAAATGCCATCTGCATAAAGAGAATTTTCTCCGTATTTATTTTCCAAATATTTGCGTATTTCTTCCATATAATACGGTGCTACGGCAGAGTCTGTTTTTGTTTCAGTGGTCAAAGGCATTTTAATGTAGTTGTTGTACTCATCTTTTGATATATAACCCGCATCTCTCATAGCAAACAAAACTGTGTTTCTGCGCGCAATGGCAATTTCGGGTTTGCGATCGGGGCGGTAGGCTTCTGGGCGTTGCAGCATTCCTGCAAGCACGGCTATTTCAGGAATGCTAAGGGAATCCAAAGGGCGGCCAAAATAAAATTGCCCAGCAGATTGAAATCCATAATTTCCTCCAGCCAAATAAACCTCGTTCATGTAAAATTCCAGAATTTCCTCTTTGGTATAGGTTTTTTCCAAGCGGATGGCAGTCATGGCTTCTCGTATTTTGCGGGTAATTGAGCGTTCTGGAGTTAAAAATAAAAGTTTTGTGAGCTGCTGAGTTAGCGAGCTTGCTCCCCTCATTTTGTTGCCTGTTTTAAAACTCTCATATACCGCACTTGGAATAGCAAGAGGGTTCATGCCCCAGTGATTCCAAAATTTGCGGTCTTCCGTTGCTAAAACCGCATTTTTTACCATATCGGGAATGCTATCTATCGGTGTCCAAATTCTTTTTTCCACATAAAATTCATGAACTAAAATCGAATCTTTGTCATAAATTTTTGTTATTAAGCGAGGTTCTATTGTTTCCAGTTTTTCGAAGGAAGGCAGCGTTGGAGCAAGTTTATACCATACTATGCCAATAGCAACTAAACCTATAATTACTGGAAATCCAAAAATGAGAATCCAAAGCAATTTTTTTTTGCCTAAATCCCTAACATCATGCTCATTCTGCATAAGGTTTAATGTAGAAAATTCTACATTTAAAATTATGAACTCCATAGTTTATGCTTCTTTAAAGCTTTTGCCAAAAAATGCCCTTAGTAGGGCATTTGGGAATTTTTCAAGGGCAAAAATCCCTCTTTTTAGCAGTTTGGCTGTGCAGTGGTTTGCAAAGCAATATAACATAAATTTGGAAGAATCGGAAGTTCCAGCAGGTGGTTTTGCAAATATTCACGAACTTTTCACAAGAAAACTGAAAAGCGGTGCCAGGATTATAGAAGACAATGCCGAGGTTGTTTGTCCGGTAGATGGGGTTTTAACAGCTTTTGGGATGCTCACCGAAAAACCGGAATATATGCAAGCAAAGGGAAAATATTACCGTTTGAAAAATTTGCTACGCAATAAAGAGCTCGCTCAAAGGTTCATCGGAGGCATTTGGGCAACCATATATCTTTCGCCGCACAACTACCACCGCATACATTCCCCTGTTTCTGGAAACGTGACAGCAGCTTATTATTGCCCTGGAACTCTTTGGCCTGTGAATGCAGGGAGCGTTGAAAAAATAGAGGGGCTTTTTTCAATAAACGAAAGACTAATAACACAAATCAATACCTATGATGGCGGTGAGCTTTTGCTAGTTAAGATAGGGGCAACAAATGTGGGGCGCATAGCTGTTGATTACAAAAAAGACTGGTTCACAAATTCAATGCCGCCAATAGCAAGCCGCAATGCTCTTTTCACAAAATGGGAACCGGAGCAAATTTACGCATACACAAAAGGCCAAGAGATTGCTCGCTTTGAAATGGGCAGCACAGTGATAATGATTTGCAACAGAGCAATTCTCCAAAGAACCAAATATCTCTTTGCCGAGCTTGAAGGCAAAGAGGTGAAAATGGGGCAGGCATTAATGGTTTAATGTTCGCACATAATTCTCTGGCACATTTAAATTCCACACCCCGCTTTTCCATTCGGCTTTTGGATCTATGGCTTTTATTTCCAGTTTCAAAGAGTCTTTCCCAAAAAAAGCTAAGGCAGAGTTATCTTTGTATTCCAATACCAAATTTGAGGGGTTTGAATCATCGCAGTTTAATGAATTTACCTTTTTTCCAAAAAACAAAAGCGAGAATTTATGAATATCCACGCCGCCATAAACGGGAATAAAAACGCAATCACCATCTCCTTCCATATAACGCTCGTTTTGCGAAAAAACAATTCTCCAGCCATCTTGCTTCCAAAGAATGCTTGCTGCGCTAAGTCCCAAAGTTCCGCTTAACTCAAGGCGATATTTTTCATTTGGAATAGCAAATAAAACTGCAGACAATCTTTCATTCACATTCCCCCCCTGCGAAACAGAAATCACCGCTTTAATTTTTGCACTGTCTGGCAGGGCAATTTGCTTATCGCCAAAATAAGTTTGTGGACGCGGGTTTCGGGAGCAGGAAAATGTCTGAACTATAATAGCCAGAATTAACATGGTTTTAAGAATTTTTAAGAGACTATCCATTATTCCTTCATCTTTGCTCTGTACGTTTTTGCTCTTTCGTCTAGTTTTAAGGCTTCGCAAACTTTGGCTAGGTGTAGCCAAAGTTCGTCCGCTTTCATTCCTGATGCTTCTAAACCTTCAAGTATTTTAAGTGCTTCTTCGTATTTGCCTATTTTGTACAAGCCCCAGGCTTTTGAATCTAAATACGAGGATTCTCCTGGCAAGTAATGGAGTGCTTTTTCCACAAGGGACAAACCTCTGTTCACATCTATATCACGGTCAATAAGCATATAGCCCAAATTGTTCATGGCAATATGGTTTTCTGGTTCAGATGTCAAAAGTTGCTCAAGCCACATAATGGCAACGGTTATGCTATCCATAAGCTCGTAGTTGTTTGCAATTCTAAGTGCAATTTTAGAAGTGAATTCCTTTGAGGGGTGCATAAAAAATATTGCTAATAAAACCTCATTTGCCTCATGGTACTTCTTTAAATTAGAGAGAATTTCTGCCTGAAAAAAACCGTATTCGGCGTATTGCAGCCCATTTGCCTTGAATGCCTCGCCTAGCAAAGCAGCGGTTACGGAATCTGGGGTATTTGTTTTGTCATAGAGAAAAAGCTGCTTTTCCAAAAGACGCGGCGGGTAATCCAGCTCTGGGAGCAAAATATCATAAATTCTTTTAAGTTCATGATAATTTTGCAAAAGTTCTAGCAACTGGGCATATTCGTAAAGAACGCCCAAATTCCCGTTTATCTTATCTGCTGCTTTTTTATAGTAACTCGCCGCACTGTCTAAAGTGCCGTTTTCTCTGTAAAGCCTTGCTATAAAAAGAAAATCATCTCCTGTGACTTTTGGGCTTTGCACGGCCAGTTTGAGCAAAGGAAAGGCTTCGGCAGACTTGTTTTGCTTTAATAAAACTTTAATAAGTTCGTCCAGCAAAAAATGACTCGTTGGCTCGTTGGCAAGTGCTCTTTTATAAAATAGCTCCGCAAAAATAATTTTGCCATCTTCTACCATATCCAAAGCGCGCAAATAAGATTCGTGCGCCACAATCGTGCTTGGTGTATCTGCCTTTAGCATAGTATCTATTTTTGCAAGCTCTGCCGCCATATTGATTTTTGGTTCTGCGTTTGCAGCAGGAACAGATGTATCTGGCTTTGGGCTGCTAGAACAAGAGATCATAATTGCAAAAATCCCAAGCCATAATAATTTATTTTTTTTCATTTTCACTCCGCTACTGTTAAATCTATTGATGTGCCTGCTTCCAAATATTCACCTGGCTTTGGGTTTAGTTCCAAAACGGTGTTTGGCAACTTGTCTTCCAACTGAATGATTATTATGCTTCCGATTTTGAACCCCAGTGAATCTATAACCGCTTCTGCCTTGGAAAGCGACATTTCCCGCAAATTAGGCAGCAAAATTTTCCCAGAGCTATTGCCCGAAGATATTATGATGTTTATTTTAGAGCCTATCCGTACACGTTTGCCAGCTTCTGGCTCTGTGCGAATAACCACTCCTCTGGGAATTTCGGAATGCGCTCCTTCTATTTTAGAGCCTAGCAAAAGCTCAAGCCTTTGTAGGGAAATTTCCGCTTGCCTTTGGCTTGCGCCGCGCAAATCTGGAACGCTAACTTCTTGCCTGCCCTTTGAGAGTGTTAAGAGAATGGTTCTGTTTTTCTTCACCGTTCTGCCAGCGGCAGGCATTTGGAGCAGCACGTGATTTGCTGCAATCTCTCCGCTGTACCTGCCATCTTTTGCCCACTTGACATTTAAACCGGCACTGCGCAAAGTGGTTTCGGCTTCGTCTGCTGGCAAATCCACCACGTTTGGAGCAGGCATTGTTTTTGCCGACTGCCCAGCTATAGCGGGCATAATAACCCAATTTGCCAAAACGGCAAGAATGAGTATAGCAAACACCCAGAAAACAATGGCAAAAAGCTTTGGACTGCGATTTAAATATACAAGAAAACGCTTCATACTACACAGTGTAAAATAGAAAATACTATATTCTACCCATGAATACAGAATTTTTTGGTCCATTTTTAGACGACAAAGCCGTTTTGGCTACATTGAATCAACGTACAGCAGCGGCTGTGTCTTTGGCTGCGCTTGATTGTAACTGGACAGACGATGACAACGCGAACGATGAAAAGGATTATTTTAATCTCTGGGCTTCGGTTAGCTTTTACGAAAAAACAGACAGAGTTTTTCTGCAAGGTGCTAGATTCAGCAATTGGAACATTGAATATGAGCTTAAATTTGTAAGCAAAGAAAAAAACACAGGCTTGTATCGCCTGTCTTTGAACAATGCAGGTGAATTTCCTAATGAATTTGTGCTTCGCTTGGAAAGAGAAACTGGCGAGTATGTTTACGATAACAATAATTACCGCAACTATTATATAGAACGCGGTAAAGGGCATTTTGCCACAGCAATTTCTTGCGGAGGCAATGTATTTTCCTTTGAGTCAATAATTCCAGTGAAGATTGCAAGCAATTAGCCTTTTATATGTTTGACGCTTTAACGGAATCGCTGGAATCAACGCTAAAAAATCTGCGTGGGCAGGGCAAGCTAACCGAAGAAAATGTTGCTGCCTCCTTGAGGGAAGTTCGCAGGGCATTCCTCGCAGCCGATGTTAATTTCAATGTAACAAGGGATTTTGTTCAAGCCGTGAAAGAAAAGGCTCTTGGGCAAAATGTTTTGACCGCCGTTAGCCCTGGGCAAATGATTGTGAAAATAATTCACGATGAGCTTGTGGAAATTATGGGTGGCAAAGCCAGAGAAATTTCGCTTGAAGGAAAACCCCCAATAGGCATAATGATGGCAGGTTTGCAGGGTTCTGGAAAAACAACCTTCGCTGGCAAGCTCGCTCTTTATTTTCGCTCGAAAAAAAAGAGAAAGCCTTTGCTTGTGGCTGCCGATGTGTACAGACCCGCGGCCATTAAACAACTTCAAGTGCTTGGGAAATCCATTGGCGTTCCAGTTTACGAAGAGGGGCAGGGAAATCCCGTTGAAATAATAAAAAACGGTTGCAAATATGCCGAGCAAAACGGCTTTGATCTTGTTATTTACGATACCGCAGGCCGCTTGCAAATAGACGAAACGCTGATGCGGGAATTGGAGCAAGCACGCAGCGCAGTTCGCCCCGAAGAAATATTTTTTGTTGCAGATGCGATGATTGGCCAAGAAGCGGTGAATGTTGCTGAGGAATTTTTTAAGAGGCTGAATTTCACCGGTGTGTGCCTTTCCAAAATGGATGGTGACACACGCGGCGGCGCAGCTCTTTCCATTCGCAAAATAACGGGAGTTCCGGTTTGCTTTGTTGGTCTTGGCGAAAAAATTTCAGACATTGATATTTTTTACCCCGACAGAATGGCAGGGCGCATTCTGGGCATGGGAGATGTTGTTTCTCTTGTGGAAAAAGCCCAAGCGGCTATAGACGAAAAAGAGGCAAGCGATTTCCGCAAAAAAATACTCAACAACTCTTTTGACCTCAACGATTTTTTAACCCAGCTCCGAACAATAAAAAAGATAGGCAAATTCAAAGACATAATATCGCTTATTCCAGGGCTTAACAAATTGCCTCTAGACCAAGTAAACGAAAAGGAATTGGTTTATGTGGAAGCAGTTTTAAGCTCAATGACTGCAAAAGAGCGCAAGCTGCCATCCATAATAAACGGGAGCCGCAGAATTCGCATAGCAAAAGGTTCTGGCACAACTGTTCAAAAGGTTAATCAGGTTTTAAAACATTACGATGATATGAAAGTCATGTTCAAAAATATGGGAAATATGTCCAAGCGAATGGGTCTAAACCCCACCGGTTCCAATTACACCCCGCCTAAAGATAAAAACAAAAAGAAAAAACATCGCTAAAGAATTTCTATATTCCTTTAAATAGAAATTTTTCAAGAGGCGTTCATGAATCAAAGTACAATGCAGTTAATAACCGCCAAAATAGAGAGAGCTTTGGAGCAGATTCGTGTTTTGAAGTCTGAAAAGTCCGATTTGGAGGCTTTGGTTGCTAGCTTGCGTGAGAATTTGAACGAAAAAGACAAAGTGATAGATCTCATGAAAGATGCCGAAGCCACATTGCGCGCAGAAGTTCGCTCCCTGCACGAGGCTTTAAGCGAAAGGGATTCAAAATTGCAAGTGGCAGAAGAGGGTCTTTTGCAAAGCATAGAAGCATTGAACAAATCACTTGGCATAGAAAATGCAGAAAATGGTCTTTCTGGGTTATTCAACATGAGCGAGGGCAATGCTTGAGTGGCAAAATTAGCAAACAAGTAATAGTCGCGCATACACCTGTGCATATTAGTACTCCTCTTTCCGAAGAGGTTTTGCAATCTGTTGTTACATACGTAGGAGAAAAATATGACCGGCACGAAAAAGCAATAGGCTATAAATCAGATGACGAAAAAAAGGTGGATGCTTTGGTGATAACCCTGCTAGATGTTGCAGCGGAATTGATTTCTGCCAAACAAGAAATAAAAAGACTAAAACAAACCGACACAGAACTTCTCGCTTCTGTGGATATTTTAAATAAGTACCTAGACGATTAAAAATGAAATTCAAATTTTCCCTTGCATCTGTTTTAAACCATCGCGAGGTTTTAGAGAGAAATGCAGAAATAGCCTTGGGCAAGGAAATTCAAAAATTGGTGAAATTGCAAAACGAACGGGATAATTTAATTGAAGAATACAAAAATTTGGTAGCTGTGAGAGGTGGTATAAATACAAATAGTGCCGAAAATTTTATGGATTTTATAAACTATGTGCAAAAACTCAAAGATTTAACGGCTCAAAAAAATACAGAAATAAAAAAGCAAGAAATTGAAGTGGAAAAAGCGCGGGCTGAACTAATTAAAAAAACTCAAGAGAAAAAAGCCTTGGAAGTTTTGCAAGACTCTCAAAAAGCCGCATTCAAATTGGCAGAAAAACGAATGGAGGCAAAACAAACAGACGAAGCCGCTACGCAAAAGTTTTTAAGAGAGAGGGCTTAGCAACAAAGGCACTGTCATGTTGATGCCGTTTTGCTCAAATATATCCCTTATGTTTTTGTTTAAACTCGAAAAAATGCTGGGTTGTTTTTCGGGTTCGTTTGTGTAAATGTTGAGTTCCATTTCGCAGGCATAGTTCCCCAGATTTTTCACCAGAACAAAGGGAGCCGGATTGTCTAAAACATATTCTGATTTGCTGGCAGCTTCTATTATAAGCTCAACTGCGCGCCGCCAGGGAACATCGTAGCACACGGTAATGGACATATAAAGTATAATTCCGTTTGCTTCATCGCCAGAGGTACTGTAATTCACCACGTTGGAAGATAAAAGCGTTCCGTTTGGAACGGTTACAACTTCTTTTTTAGATGTTTTTATGCGAACCGCAAAAGGAGTTTTTTCAACCACATCGCCGAGTACCTCGCCAACCTTAACCCTATCTCCCAACTTGAAAGAGCGCATATAAGTTAAAACAAGCCCAGCCACAACGTTTGATATAACCGTGGTTGAACCGAGCGAGAACAAAACTCCCAAAAATACAGAAACTCCCCTGAACACCGCTGTTTCGGAATCTGGCAAAAGCGGGAATATGAGAATAACCATAAAGGCATAAGACAAAAATCTCAAAAGATTAAAAGTTGCATGTGCCCAGTCAGGATAAAAACCAGATAGAACCAATCTTTTAGACTCTATTTCCTTTGAAACAAACTTCATGATTTTCACGAAGTAATGCGTAACTGCTATAATCACTGCTATTTGCAGCAAGTTTGGAATATAGGCGATAAAACCATGCACTATAGACAAAAACGGGTCTATCAATCCGTGCAGCAAAGCCCAAGCCCAGCCTCTTGTGCCAGGGTAAATAAATGCCAAAAGCGCAAATGAAATGTAAAGTGAAATTATATAACTTGCATACATTACGCAACGCGAAGCAAGAAGTCCCATGCGTAACAAACGTGCCGAGTTGAGCAATGTGTAGTTGAGAAATTTAATATCTTTAAATTCGTTTTGGCTTTTATTTAATATAAAAGGGTTTATCACTTTTATAAAGAGTTTTTTTACCAACAAATAAAATACAACTTGGCCCGCCACAACAGCAAGCGTTAGCGCTGCCATATAAGAAATGTAACTCCAGTCGATTTCCCTCAAGAAATTTAAAATAGTTGTGAACATACAACAAATGTAGAAAATGTAACTGTGCAAGCGAAGTTACATTTTCTATATTATAACCTCACAACAAAGGAGCTTACTATGCCAGCTATTCATTTAACTGAAGACGCATTTAAAAAGGCAATTCAAACCAGCCAGCCTGTATTAGTAGATTTTTGGGCACCTTGGTGCGGGCCTTGCAAAGCGCTTGGTCCAACCATAGACACATTAAGCGATTTATATCAGGGCAAAGCAGTGGTTGCCAAAATAAATATAGACGATGTTCCAGAACTCGCCGTGCAATTGGAAGTAAGTTCAATTCCAACGGTTAAGATATTTAAAAACGGAACAGAAGTTGAGAGCTTCACCGGAGCTTTTCCACAGAGCAAATACCAGAAGGTTCTGGAGGCGAATCTCTAATGCCAGATAAATTTGAGGAACTCTTTCGTTTGCAAGAAGTTTTGAACGACTTTGTTTTTGCAAAGCAAGATTTGCGGGGCAAAAACGGCAAGGTGCTTACAATGGCGGCTCTCAGGGAGCAAGCTATGGGAGCTGAACCTCTTGGCCCAAATACGGGAGTTAACGAATGGCTTCGCAAATACCTAGAGGCATTAACCGATGAATCTAAAGAACTCGGTGAAGAATTGCTCTGGAAATGGTGGAGCAAAGACAAACTGGATATGCAGAATATAAGGGTTGAAATAGTGGATCAATTGCATTTTTGGCTCTCGCTTGCAATTACCGCCGGCATGGATGCCGAAAAGGTTTTTGATATTTACGTGCAAAAAAATAAAATAAACATAGAACGCCAAAATGCAGGTTATAGCAAAGAGAATAAAAACGAAGCCGATAATAGGGGTATAGGCTAGTGGCTGGTGGCAAATGGCTAGTGGTATTGAGCTTATGGGTTTCTATAATTGCTTGTTCCAAATCTGAGGCTCCTAAAGAGGGGGGTGGGGGGCCAGGGGGGGCACGTGTGCAACAGACTGTTAAAATTGAGGCAGTTGTTGCAAAAACCGAAGATATTAAAAGCTCCGTGCGCGGTCTTGGAATTCTGTTGCCATCTAAAGAGGTTGAAATACAGGCAGAAATGGCAGGCAGGGTTTTGGCCATTTATTTTAATGATGGGCAAAACGTAAGAGCAGGCCAAACTCTGGTTAGAATAGACGATGCCAACTTACGTGCTGCAATGATAAAGGCTAACTCAAAGCTAGCATTTTCCAGAAACACCGCATTTAGAAAAAAGCAGCAGTTTGATGCAAAAGCAATTTCTGCGCAGGAATGGGAACTTGTTGAGGCAGATTTGCAAGCAGCAGAGGCAGATTCCATAGATGCCGCAGCCAATTTGGCAAAAGCCATAATCCGTGCACCCTTTGACGGAAAACTGGGCATTGGCAAAATAAATTTGGGAAAAAGACTTGCAGTAGGTGAACCCATTGTGAAAATAGTTCAAAAATATCCCTTGAAGGTGGATTTTTCGGTTGCAGACAAATACGCCCCTATTTTGAGAGCTGGAATGGAGGTGGAAATTAACCGAGCTGGGCAAAGCTATAAAGCTGTGATAGATGCCTTAGAAAGTTCTTTGGATGCTTCAACCAGAACTTTGCTCGCAAGAGCGATTATAGTTGATAACCCCGAAGACCTTGTGCCGGGTGCTCCTCTTGAATTTTCGCTAAATTTGCCCTCCAGAGAATCACTTACTGTTCCGCCAGAAGCAATAGGCAGCGATGCCCTTGGCAGCACCGTATATTTATACAATGGTGGCAAAGCAAAACTTGCTCGCATAGAAATAGGAACTCGCTTTGTGGACAGAGTTGAAGTGCTTTTAGGTGTGAATGCAGGCGATACAGTTTTGTGCGTTGGCGCATCACCGGTTAGAGATGGCGGCGCGGTGGAGATAAGCAGGATGAGGGGTAGGTAAATCCAAAAAACGCTTATATTTTTTGAACCAAAACCCTTGTAAAACATATTTTGCTATTTATGCGGGCGTGATATTGTTTATTCTCCACATATTCATATCCTTTCTCCAATAAACCGTTAAGTATTGGTCTGGCAGACACGGCGAATTTCTTTTTGTAATCGCTTGGTATATAGCAATTATCCACCAACAATACATTGTCATCGTCATATTTTTTATATTTCTCTGGGATCTTAGATAACGGCACTATTTTCAAATTCTTGTAATTAAATCTATTTTTTATGGGAATATTTGTAAACCAATAACCAGCCGCCCTTGTTAGCTCCTTTTTAGCGTTTAGAAACCAATCTATTTCATTACATCCTGGCCATACCTTATGTTTTTCAAAATAAGGTATATATGACGGTCCTAAAACATTTGCTATATTGGAAATGATTAAAAATTTCTTGCCACTCTCAATTATGATTTTCCAATAATCTATCATTCTTGAAAAAGGCGGATTTGTGCATACTATATCTGCTTCTTCATTAAGTATTTTCAGTGAAATTGGGTCGTCAAAACTGCCCGTATAATTTTTAGGAGAGTTTTTTATTCCTTCAAAACCGGTTTTTGTGAATACGTAAATATATACATACCCTTTGGTTCCTTGATTGAACAAGTCCAAGCCGCCGCCGTAATGCGAGCATATCAGTTTTTTTAGTCCAAGCTCCTTGAAATTCCGCATAAAATACAGCGCAAATGCCGATGTATTCTTTTCTTTGTCATCAACTGCGTCATCGCAATTGCAAAATACAATTTTATCTTTCCATATACTTTTATCATACATAGATAATTCTTTCTCTATATCTTCATATCTGGTATAAAATTCATCATTGTCTGCTTTTCTAGCTTTTTTCATTACATTTTCTTTCGTCAGCCCCCTTTCCCCAAGAGACGGCGTTGTTTTCTTTACGATTTTCACTACTTGCTTTTTATCTTCTTCTTTGATGTAAATTTCTTTCATAAATAATTTATGGGCTTTAATGAATTTTACATAATTTTCAAAAATAGCGGAATTGAAAAAATACATTTCTTTGCTTTTTTCTTCACGAAATATCATAAATTCTTCTTTTATATCGTTCTCTACTTTTGCTGCGTTTTTAACCTCGCAGGCAAACAAATACTTGTAAATATTGTCTTTGGATTTGCCAGTCATATTGTTGTATTCTTTTAAACGTCTTTCTAAGTCATTGGTCTTGCCAATTTTGCATTTTGAAGGCTCCAGCAATGCTTGAACAATATAAATATACTCTTGCATTTATTCTCCATTTATCTAATTGAGAATGTAGAAAATTATCCTCTACAAAATAAAAGTCCGCCCCTCATGCAAAAACACCCTATGCTCCAGCCAAAGTTTTAAAGCCTGTAGCAATGTGCGCTTTTCTACCTCTTTGCCAATTTGAATAAACTGCTCAATGCTGCCTGTGTCTGCTACTTGTTGAACGCCTTGCCAGATGATGGGGCCTTGGTCTAAATCGGCGGTTGCAAAATGCGCTGTTGCGCCTATTATCTTAACACCCTTTGCCCAAGCCTGATGATATGGCTTTGCGCCCTTGAACGCGGGCAAAAAACCGTGATGAATGTTTATTATCCGCTCATTCCACGCCTCTGTGAATTCCTTGCTCAAAACTTGCATATAGCGAGCTAGCACAATTCCCTCTGTTTGCGAAGCTTGCAGAATTTCGTTGAACTTTTTGTCTTGCTCAGGTTTTGGGAGAGTGCTTGGAACCAAAAAGAATGGCAGGTTGAAAAATCTCGCAAGTGGCTCTAAAACGGCGTGGTTGGAAATTATGCAGGTAAATTCGCAAGGCAGGGCACCGTCTCGGTGAGAGAGTAAAAGCTCGTAAAGGCAGTGGTCAGTGTTGGAGCCAAAAAGAGCTAGTCTGGTTTTGTGTTCGGCATCGTGCAACTGCCATTGCATGGATTTTTCTTTTTCCATTTTGGAAAAATGCTCCTTTATTTTTGGAACCGCATCATTTTCGCATTCCATAAGGGCGCGCAAAAAAAATGTGTTAATGTCTTCTGATGAGTGCTGCGTTAAATCCAAAATATTTGCACCGTTTTGTGCAATGCCCCCAGTGAATGCAGCCACAAGCCCGCTTTGGTCGGGGCATAAAATTTGCAATACGAATTTTCCGGTATTTTTCATAAATATCTCTTTGCTCCTAAATATCTCGGTTTCCAGTAACTATCCTCTAAAGGGCTTACCATAACTCCGTTGGAGGAACTAGCGTGAATAAAATTGCCTTTGCCCACATAAATCCCAACATGATTAACTCTTCTGCTATCTCCAAAAAAAACCAAGTCGCCAACAATTAAATCGCCCCTGCTTATTTCCCTTCCCATTTTATATTCCTCAGTTGTGCTTCTGGGAATGTACATTCTTTCTTTTTCCATATACACGCTGCTCACAAACCCGCTGCAATCCGTTCCATTTTTTGTGCTTCCGCCAGGCAAGTATGGAGTTCCAAGCCATGGCAAAAGAACATTGTCCCATTCGGCAATTCCTGTTATCTCATCGTTTTGAGGAATGTTGTTGGTAGTTTTTTTATAAGTTCTGCTTGTTTTTTGCAAAGCCGATGGCGGAGCCAGCGGCCGCAGAGGAGCGCAAGAATACATCTTAACCGCAAATCCAAATATTACCAGAATTGTAAAATAATTCTCAATTCTCAATTCTCAACTCTCAGCTAATTTTTAACCTTTGCTTTTTCTTTTTCTAAAATATCCTTATTTTGCTCAACTTTCTTTTTCATATCCTGCGATGGAGTTTTTTCTAGGCATTTATCCAAAGCGGCTATGGCTTCAGTTAAGAGGGGGCTCGCCTTTGCTGGATTTTTGCGGGATGTAGCAAAATTTGCCGCTGCAATTTTCCTTTGCTCTTCGCAAAAAGCATCCGAACTTTCCACTTTTGAAGGTACTTGCTTTGCAAGCCACGCCAAAACGGAATCTCCTGGAGCAATTGCCCGCAGGCTGTCTGCTAGGTCTTCCATAAGAACTGGATTGGCATTTGCATTTTTCAAATTGCGGATTTGTGCGGTCAAAGAATTTATTATTTCCAATTTGGAAGAGTCCACCTTGACTTCTTGGTTTTTGCTCACCGCTGCAATTTTATCGTACAGGACATTTGCGCTATCTATCCAAAAATTTACCGCAGGCTTGTACACCGCAAAACTTTCCAAAATAGCGAGGGCTTCTGCGCTTCGCCCTGTTTTATGGAGCAAATTTGCAAGTTGTAGGGTTCTAAAACCCAGTTGGTCTAAATTGTTGTAATATTGAACCTGTTTTTTCAGCAATTCAATGGCTTTATCCGTTTCTTTTCTTGCAATCAGGGAATCTATGCTTTTTTGCAAGACCTTGAATGATTCTGTTTCTTTTACATAAATGCTATCTGTTGTTTTAATTGTGTCCCTAACCACCACGGTATTGGTTTGGATTTGCGGCTCTGCTTTTGGCTCCGTTTGAGGCTGCGGTGCTTTGCCTGCGCAAGCGGCAAACAGAAAAATGCTTGTGAATAGAATAAAGTAACGCATATATGGATAAGATAGAAAGTAGTTAAAGCATTTTTCTACATTAGAGCAATGGGCATAACCAATATAGCACCTAGAATTTTAGACCCTTTGCCAGGCGGCAAGTATGTAGTGAACATAATGGACTGGGTTATAAATTGGGCAAAGTCAAACTCTTTGTGGCCGCTCACCTATGGCACAAGTTGCTGCGCCATAGAAATGATGAGCAGTTCAATGGCTCGCTACGATATAGCGCGTTTTGGAAGCGAGGTGTTCAGGGCAAGCCCCAGGCAGGCAGATTTATTTATTATAGCCGGAACCATAACCAAAAAAATGGCACCAGCGATGGTCACCCTGTGGGAGCAAATTCCGGGCCCAAAATATGCAATAGCGATGGGAGCTTGCACCATAAGCGGCGGCCCCTTTGTTTACAACAATTACAGCGTGGTTAGGGGAGCAGACAAACTGATTCCCGTAGATGTATTTATCCCTGGCTGCCCGCCAAGGCCAGAGGCTTTGTTTCAGGGGATTTTGAAATTGAGGGAAAAAATTCGCTCCACGGAATCTAGCAGGAACCCTTGGAAAGAGGGCAAAATAAGAGAAGAAGACGATGGCGATCGCTGGGCAGCGGCAGCACAGGCTTGGGCAGAGCTTGAAAAAATAAAAGACGAAGAAATGAAGGCGGCAAGAGAAGAATTCAAGGAAAAAAATCCAGACTATAAATCTGCGTTTAAACCAAAGCCGCTCTCAAAAGAGGATTTGCCACTGGTGGGGAGAATACCAGAACCCCAAATTGGGCGTTCAAAAGGGGATATTTTAAAAAAAGCTCAGGAAAAATTCTCCTACATAACAGACGAAAAAGAATTATCCGTTAAAAAAGAAGACTGGGTTGAATTTGCAAAATTTTTGCAAAGCGAATTGAATTGCGATTATCTAATAGATGTGACGGCAGCAGACTGGCCAGAGCATTTTGATGTTATTCTGCAAACCATGAGCCTGAGCGAGGGACACAAAATTTTTGCAAAATGCAGCCTGCCAAAACCGGAAAACAAAGAAGAATTGCCTGCAATCCCAAGCCTCACCGAAATTTATCCGGCTGCGGAATGGAAAGAGCGCGAAGTTTACGATATGTTTGGAATTTTGTTTGAAGGCCACCCCGATTTGCGCCGCATTTTCACAGAAGACGGCTTTGAAGGCTGGCCTCTCCGCAAGGATTTTAAAGATTCAAGTATGATTAGCAGATCCTAACACCTCTTCTGTATCCATCGCAATCATAAGCTCCTCATTCGTTGGCACAACCATAACCTTTGGGCCATTTGGCTCGCCAAATTTGAAAACGTTCAAGAAAGACAATATTTTTTTGCGAACTGGTTCGGAGTTTTCACCTATTCCTCCGGTGAAAACAAGGGCATCCAGTTTTGGAAGAGCAGGCACAAGAGAGGCTATTTCTTTTGCTATGCGATAGCAAAAAACTTCTATTGCAATTTTGGCTCTTTCAACACCTTTGTTGGCTTCGTCCAAAAGAACGCGCATATCGCTGGAAATTCCACTGAGCCCTAAAAGCCCGCTCTCTTTGTTGAGCAATTTGTTTAAGCCATCGTAATCATAGCCCAGAGATTTGATTAAATGAAGGATTATGCCAGGATCTATTGAACCGCTGCGCGTTCCCATAACCATACCCTCCAAGGGTGTTAAACCCAGAGTGGTATCTGCCGAATTGCCGAATTTTACAGCAGCGGCAGAGCAGCCGTTTCCCAGATGAGCTATTATAAGGCATAAATCTTTTAGGTTTTGCCCTAAGATTTCTGATGTTTTTTTTGCCACAAATCGGTGGGAAGAGCCGTGAAATCCGTAACGGCGAATTTTATGATCTTCGTAAAATTTGTATGGAAGCCCGTAAAGATAGGCATAGTTTGGCAGGCTTCCGTGAAAAGCTGTATCAAAAACAGCCACCTGTGCAAGGTTTGGAAAATTCTTTTTAGCGGCAGATATGCCTTGCAAATTAGGTGGGTTGTGCAAGGGGGCAAGCACAGAGCATTCCTCTATTGCTTTTATAACTTCGTCATTTATCAAAACAGATTTTGAAAATTTTTCGCCACCGTGCACCACCCTGTGCCCAACTGCCGCTATATCGCTGTCTTCGCCTGTTTCTTTAAAAAAATTCTGTATGGCGGCAAGTGCATGTGTGTGGTCTGGCGCACTTATTTTTTTTTCATGCTTTTCTCCTCCCTTTTTTGCCATAAAACGGGCGTTTGCACCTATTTCTTCTACCAAGCCACTAACAGAAAATACTCCAGTTTTAGTATCCACTATGGCAAACTTCACCGAAGACGAACCGCAATTTAAAACAAGAACACGCATGGGAATAATATAGTAAAACGCTGATTTTACTATATTTATTAGCCCGTTTATTTTGGAGAAAATGGTTAATTTGATACACTCCGCCAATATATCTGCCGAGGCGGCTCCTGTTTGGAATGCCTTGAAGAAAGCTTTTGAACAAGAGCGTTTTCCACAGATGTTGCTTTTAGATGGTCTTGCCGGAATAGGGAAAAAACTTTTGGCTATGGACCTCGCAAAAATGCTCTGCGAGCGGAGCAATGAACCTCTTATTTGGTTAATTCCCTTGGACGGCGAAGCCAAAGATAGGGATACTCCTGCAAAAATAGATGCAAAAACAGAGGAACTTTCGCAGAAATTCATTCAAAATCCCTTTCACATGGGGTATATAACGGAATCTGCAATTATATCTGTGGGGATGGTGGAAAATTTGCTGAAGAATTTTGAACTTAAAGCCAGCGGCAACAGAGTTGTTATAATAACAAATGCAGATTTGATGAATGAGCAATCTGCAAATAAACTTTTAAAAACATTTGAAGAGGTTCCCCCTAATACCTATTTCATTTTAACCGCTGCATCCAGGCATTTGCTTTTGCCAACAATACGCTCCCGCTCAACTTGCTTTTCAGTTCCTTTTGCAAGCAATAGCGAAGTATCCAGAATTTTAACTGCTTATGGCTATTCTGTATCAACGGCGGACATTTTGGAATTTGCTGCTGGCTCCGCTGGAAAGGCAATGCTTGCGCTTGATTCAAATTATTTGGAATTAAAGGAAAAAATTTCCATTTACGCAAACCACGCTTTGAGCGGCGATGCTTCTGCCGCAATTTTATATGCACGGGAAATAGATAAATCCATAAATACCGTTGCATTTTTTTTGGAAGGCCTAGCTATATACCTGCTAAAAACAGATAAGCCTGAATATTTAGTTCATATACAAAATATTAATTTTCTTTTGCGAGCAGTGCTTGCAAAAAGGTTCACAACAGAACACGCAATTCAAAATATGGCGCTTAGAATGGCGCAAAAGGAAATATGACAAACGCACAACTATCGCTGGAAATAGCAAAAAGGCATAAGGTATCAATTCTACTCTCTAGAATTTTGGTTTTGCGAGGTGTTAAAACACCCGAAGAAGCAGATATCTGGCTGAACTGGGACATACCTTGCGAACACGATCCCTTTTTGATGAAAAATATGGATAAAGCCATAGAGTTTATTTTGGCTGCCCGTGAACAAAAAAAGAAAGTGTGGATTTACGGCGATTATGACTTAGATGGGATTTCCAGTTCTGCAATTTTGGCTGGGGCATTGGAAGATTGGGGGCTTCTCACGAACTGGATGCTACCTAACCGTTTTGACGGTGGCTACGGGCTTTCTGCCAGTACTTTGCAAAAACTGCGTGATGCCGGAGCAGAGAGTTTAATTTTGGTGGACACAGGAATAACAGCAAAAGAAGAGATAAAAGCTGCAAAGGAATTTGGGATGCATGTTTTGGTTATAGACCATCACAGGCCATCTGGAGAAGGCTTGCCAGAGGCAGATGCCATTCTGGATCCTTTTTTGGAAGATTGTGGGTATCCTAATAAATGTTTGTGCGCTGCGGGAGTTGCTTATAAATTTTTATATGCTCTTTATCAAAAAACGGGCAAGCCTTTGAACGATTTGGAAAGGTATTTGCCTTTGGTTTCGCTTGGCACTCTGGCAGATATTGTTCCTTTGAACGCGGAAAATCTCTTTTTGGTGAGAAAGGGAATGGGCAAATTCTCAAATTCCAACTGCCTTGCAATTCAAGTTTTATACGAAAAACTTTGCACAGATAAAAACTTCGTTAACAGCAACGATATTCATTATCGCATGGCTCCGCTGCTAAACGCCCCTGGCAGAATGGAGGGGCCAGATATTTCTCTAAAATTTCTTTTGTGCAAGGATAGGGAAGAAATAGAGGGCCTTTACGAAAAGCTCTCGGAGTTCAACGCCAAGCGCAGAACTATAGAGCTGGATATTCACCAACAAGCCGTTAAAAGGCTAGAAGAGATTTATGGAAATAATTTGCCGCATGTTTTAATAATAGATTCTTTGGAATGGAATATAGGTGTTATAGGAATTGTTGCGGCACGAATAGCTCAGGAATACAAACGTCCCACAGCTATAATTTCCGTTCAAAGCAATGGAGTTGCAGTTGCAAGCGCACGCTCTGCGGGTTCTTTTAATTGGCATGCGGCGCTTTTTCCGTGCAGGTCTCTTTTTCTTCGCTGGGGTGGTCACATAAAGGCGGCTGGTTTTAATATGTCGGCTGAAAAAATAGGTGAGCTTAGAACCAGCATGGAGGAGCAGGCAAATATCCAGGGTTTTGAGCCTATTATGGAAGAGAGCATTAAATACGATTTAGAAGTTTCGCTTTCTGAAATTAATATGCCTTTTTTGAATGAGTTGAAAAAACTGGAACCTTTTGGCAACGAGAATAGTTATCCCATATTTTTAGCCCGTCAAATTGCAGTACGCAGTTTTAAATCTCTGAAAGGCGGTCATCTGCGTTTTTATGCCGTACAGGGCAGAACTTCCCTCTCTGCCATAGCATTCAATAAACCTCATTTGGCAAATTTCCTGCAAAAAGGCAGCGTCAATCTGGTTTTTGAGGCTCGTTCCAATATTTATCAGGGGGTTGAGAATGTTCAGCTTATTGTGCTAGGGGTGGTATAGACCCTCCTCCACAAGCTCTGTGAATTTTTTCTATATTCATGATACGTTTCCAAAAGAGGTGTAAAAATGATTAAAAAAATCGACCATATAGCCATAGCGGTTTCTTCCATAGAAGAAGCTCGTTCCTACTATGAAAATGTGCTGGGTCTAAAATTAGACCATATAGAGGAAGTTGCCGAACAAAAGGTTAAAACGGCATTTTTTGATGTGGGAGGCGTTTGGATTGAGCTTTTGGAGCCAACCTCTCCAGATTCCACCGTTGCGAAATTCATTGAAAACAACAAGGGCAAGGGAGGCTTGCACCACATAGCTTACGAAAGCAGTGATGTAGCGGCAGAATTAACTGCGGCCGAGTCTAAAGGAGTGGCTCTTTTGGATAAAACTCCTCGCAAGGGCGCAGGTAATATGAACATTGGGTTTTTGCATCCAAAATCAACGGGTTCTGCTTTAACAGAGTTTTGCTCGCCAGCTTAGGGATATAATATGCCAATAAAACCAGAACTCATAGAAGAATTAAATGCCAGACGTGCCGAAGCAAAGCTCGGCGGTGGCGCAGACAAAATCGCAAAACGGCACGAAAAAGGCCAACTGTGCGCACGTGAGCGCGTGGAAACTCTCTGCGATAAAAACTCTTTTCAAGAAGTTGGAATGCACGTGGATCAGGCAAAGCCTGTGGCAAAAAGATTGCCCGGCGATGGTGTTATAACCGGAGTAGGCAATGTAGATGGCCGCCCTGTTGCAGTGTTTAGCCAAGATTTCACAGTTAGCGGCGGCAGCCTTTCTCAAATGCATGCTCAAAAAATTTGCGACATTCAAGATCAAGCTTGCGATCTAGGCTTTCCCATAATAGGCATAAACGATTCCGGTGGTGCAAGAATTCAAGAAGGTATATGGGGATTAAGCGGTTACGGGCAGGTATTTTACCGCAATGTTCAAGCCTCCGGCCTTGTTCCTCAAATTTCAATTATAGCCGGCCCTTGCGCAGGCGGAGCAGCATATAGCCCCGCTTTAACAGATTTTTTAATTCAAACCCGCAAAAATGCAGAGATGTATATATGCGGTCCAAGCGTGATTAAAGCGGCCACAGGTCAAGAAGCTCCAGTTGAGCAATTCGGCACAGCCGAGGCTCACGCAAGCGTGAGCGGCAACATTCACTTTGTTGCCGAAGACGATAAAGATGCGGTAGCTATAACAAAAAAATTGCTCAGTTTTTTGCCTTCAAACAATATGCAAGATCCTCCGCATAACATTCCAACTACAATATCTGAAACCAAAAATCCAAGCCTTAACGAGCTTGTCCCCATGGATTCCAAGGCAGGATTTGATGTATATAAAGTTATAGAAGCCATAACAGACAAAGGGCAGTGGCTGGAAGTTCAAAAAGATTTTGCTAGAAACATAGTGGTTGGCTTTGCCAGAATAGAAGGCATGATCGCTGGCATAATAGCAAACCAGCCTGCAGTGAAAGCGGGCTGCTTAGATATAGATAGTTCCGATAAGGGTGCAAGATTCATTCGTTTTTGCAATGCCTTTAACATTCCCGTTGTGAATTTGGTTGATGTTCCCGGCTTTATGCCCGGTCTTGCTCAAGAGAGAGGCGGCATAATAAGGCACGGCGCAAAAATGCTTTTTGCTTATGCCGCTTGCACAGTTCCAAAAGTTACCGTTATTATGCGCAAGGCTTATGGCGGCTCTTACCTTGCAATGTGCTCAAAAGATATGGGTGCAGATTTTGTTTACGCTTGGCCCTGCGCAGAAATTGCGGTTATGGGTGCAGAGGGTGCAATTCCCGTTGTGTATAAAAAAGAAATAGATGCGGCAAAAGAAGCTGGCGGAGATGATGCTGCCAAAGCCAAAAAAGCAGAGCTTATTGAAAAATACCGCAGCAAATTCGCAAGCCCTTGGCAGGCTGCAGAAACCAATATGATAACAGATATTATAGAGCCTTCGGAAACCAGAAGTCACGTAGCACTCGCTTTGCGCTTTTCAATTACCAAACGCTCCACACGCCCACCTAAAAAACATGGACTTATACCGCTATGAACCCAGAAGCACAAAATGAAATTGATTCCGCCGTAGCAGAAGCACCCGTGCCCGTAGCAGTGCCTGCAAACGTTCAGCCTATGCCAATGCCAACCGTTCAGCAAGTTGGGCTTGGCGCAGTTTTGGATGTAAAAGACAAAGACGGCAAGGTTGTTGGACATTACCAATGGGCAACCCACAAAGATGGCAAAATGGATTCGCTCGTTGTTGTTAAGGTTGTATCTCACGAGGGCACCGAGCAGGTTCTCTACAAAACCTACAGCGAATCTGCCATAGCTAAAAAGGTTATGGAAGAAGCAGCCGGCAATTTGGAAGTGCAAGAAAACCTCTCAAAGGTAAAGCTTGGCGAAACATATAAGGCGCACAACGGCAATATTTCAAATTACAGCATTGGAGATTTGCTGAGCTTTCAATCACTCGGTTTTGTGCTTGTGCTTTGCGTTTTGGCAGGTTTATGGGCCGTGATTAGCCTAGTTAGCTATATCATAAAGATTCTTGGGTTTGCAGAAGTGCCAAAAACAGCCCAGCCCAAACCAGCGGCAGTTTCTGCTCCTGGCACAAAAACAATTCATCCGGGCATGAGCGATGAACAATTTGTTGCCATAATAAGCGCGGCTGCTGCACATGCCCTTGGTGGCGCGCAAGTTAGCGTTGTAAAATTCAAACCTCTTAACTCAATGGACTGGACTTGGGCTATTCAAGGCAGAGTTGCGCTCCATACACACAAAGTTTAACCCAGGGAAAAATTATGAAAACACTCCGTATCACTTTAGAAGGCAAAACTTATGATGTTGCCGTTGAAGTTCTTGGCGAAAATGCCAGCGCACCTGCACCAGTTGCATCTGCTCCCACGCAAGTAGCAGCAGCTCCGCCACCCGCACAGGCACCTGCCGCGCCAGCACCCGCAGGCGCAGGTTCCGTGCTTAGCCCAATGGCTGGGCAAGTTATGAAAATAAAGGTGGCAGTTGGCGCTTCTGTTAGCCAAAATCAAGAGGTAATAGTTTTGGAAGCCATGAAAATGGAAACTCCAATATATGCCCCTGCTGCAGGCATAGTTAAGGCTATAAACGTAAAAGAAGGCGAAGCTGTTGCAGAAGGACAAGCGTTGTTAACAATAGGATAAGAGGTTTTTATGGCATCTGCTTTTGATGGAAATGCGCTTGATAACTATACAATCACCATAAATTTAATTTCTGGTGAAAAAATTAAGTTTTATTTTAAGGCAGATGTGGCAAAAGCCAAAGACGAGTACATTCGCCTGTGCAGAAAGCTGGAATCTGATCAAAAATTCATATCCATAATGAAATATGGCAAATTTATGTTCATTTCAACTGAGCACGTTGAACTTGTGGTTTTAGATAACCCCAGCAAAATAGATTCCAGCGCACAGAGCAAAGTAGTAGAGAAGTAATCGGAACAAAAGAGGATATAATGGAAACGATCAGAGATATGGTAGCCAACATGGGTTTCAGTTCAATAACTGGCTCAATGTTGATTATGTGGGTAGTTGCAAGCGTGCTTTTGTACCTTGGCATTAAAAAGCAGTTCGAGCCTTTGTTGCTTGTGCCTATAGCTTTTGGCTCTCTTTTAACAAATTTGCCAACCCGTCTTTTTTACGATGGTGGCTGGAACATACAGGGAATGTTTGTTCCATTTGAGGGCCTTTACTACTATATTAGCCAAGGCATTCAGCTTGAGCTGTTCCCACCAATTATATTCCTCGGCGTTGGTGCTTTGACCGATTTTGGTCCCTTGATTGCCAACCCGCGCACCTTGCTTTTGGGCGGAGCCGCTCAGCTTGGAGTTCTCTGCACTGCTTTTGTTGCTGTTGTAACCGGAGTGTTTACCCTTGGCGAAGCAGCGAGCATAGGCATTATAGGCGGAGCAGATGGCCCAACTTCCATATTCCTCTCCAACAAACTGGCTAAACATTTGCTCGGTCCTATTGCAGTTGCGGCATATACTTACATGGCCTTGGTTCCATTGATTCAACCACCCATTATGAAACTACTCACCACAGATCACGAGCGCAAAATAAGAATGAAATCCCTGCGTCCCGTTAGCCGCATAGAAAGAATTGTATTTGCCATAGTTGTCATGGTATCTTGCATAATTATTGTTCCAGACGTTTCTGCCCTTATAGCTATGCTTATGCTTGGCAATTTGCTCAGGGAATGCGGTGTTGTGGATAGGCTTGTAAAGGCTTCGCAAAACGAAATAATAAACGTTGTCACAATTTTCCTTGGAACCTCTGTTGGCATGACCATGCAGGCAGATTTATTCTTGCGCCCAACTACCATTATGATCATAGCCCTTGGCGTTGTGGCTTTTGGTGTTAGCACAGCAGGCGGAGTTCTGTTTGCCAAACTTATGAATGTGCTCTCTCCTAACAACCCTGTTAATCCTTTAATAGGCTCGGCAGGAGTTAGCGCGGTTCCAATGGCTGCTCGAGTTAGCCAAACCGTGGGCGCAAAGTACGACCCTCAGAACTTCCTTTTGATGCACGCTATGGGGCCAAATGTGGCAGGTGTTATAGGCACGGCTGTTGCTGCGGGGTACTTTATCAGTAAACTGGGGTAGCAATGGATTTAACACCCTTAGACATTCGCAATCAAAAATTTGGCAAAAAAGTAAATGGCTTTGACCCTGCTGAGGTACAAGCTTTTTTGAATCAAATTTCAACTGCTTTTGAAAACTTGCTTGACGAAAGAGCAGATTTGCTCAAAACAATAAACAACGATAAAAAAACCGTTGAAGATTTTCGCAAAATAGAGAAAAGTCTGAGCAATGCAGCAGTACTTATGTCACAGGCATTAGATGATGTGAAAATGAGAGCGAATAAGGAAGCCGAAGTGATAATTGCCGAGGCAAAGGCAAAGGCAGAGCAAGAAGTTATCGCAATAAAAAACCACGCAATGGATTTGCGCAGGGAAATTGACAGCTTAAAGCAACTCAGGGTAAACTATTTTGCAAGGCTTAGAAATTTAATGAGAACACAAGAAGATATGTTGAGCGATATGGAAAAAGAAGACAGCGAGCTAAGATAATTATGCTTCGTTTTTTTGCTATTGCTATTGCTCTGGTTTTATTTGCCTGCGCTTCAAACCCGCCAGCAAAAAAGGAGCAAGCTTCCTTAGAGGCTAGCCAGGGGGCTAAGACCCAGGCAACAGAGAGTCATTTTGAACCTCCAGAACTTGCGGGCGAAGAGGGAGAGCAAGATGCTTCTTGGGGTCTTAGTTCAGATACTACAGAAATAAAAATTGGAAAGGCTGCGGTAAAAGAATTTGCATCTCCTGTGCTCGGAATAAAATGGAGCGTGAAAGATACCCTTTGGCATAGCTGGGAAATAAATCCAGATATAGAATTAACTCTAGTAAATACCAGCGAAGAACTTGGATTTTTTATTTATGGCGCATTGATAGATATGAATTTTTTGAGTGCCGAAGATGTATTCAACGCAATGCTTATGCGCCATGGCATTGTACCAGTCACGGGAAACCTGAACATTAAAAAGAACAATAATGGCGGAGAGCTTGTTTGGGATTTTGATATTGTTTTTGTTGCAAATGGGTTTGATTTCAATTACAAAGGGAAATTCTTTTTTGGCAAAGGACGTGCGGTTATGGCAATTTCTTGGACACAGGGAATTTTATACAACAAGTTCAAAAATGAAATGGAACGTGCCATAAATGGGCTTAAACTTGAAAAAACCTTTGACAAAAACGGAAATCCAAAAATAAATAGGTTTAGCGCAAGGATTGTGAATCAAATTGGGCTTTTGCGTTTGGTAGAGGATAAGCCCATAGAAGCTCTGAGTTATTTTGAGCGAGCCAATGTCATGGATTTAAGCGATACCCTCTACTTAATGAATTGCGGTTTTGTTTACCAGTTGAAGAATTTATATGGCCCAGGAATTGCACATTTTGAATCGCAAATGAATTTGGTAAATAGAAGCGGAAAACTCCTGTTTATTTTAAGTGCTTTGCACAAATCTCTTTACAATTTCAAAAAAACAAAAGAATATTCCGAACTCGCCCTTAAAAAAATGCCTTATGATGAAGAAGCAACCGTAAATTTAAGCGATGCTTTGTGGGGTCTTGGCCAAAGAGCATATTCTTTGGAAGTTGCTCAGGCTCTTTACGAAAAACGGCCAACGGAGAGGCTTGGAATTTATGTTGCAAAAACTCTTATGGGTTTGAATCGCTACAGCGAAGCTGCGGATTTGCTTTTGGATGTAAAAACACTTTTTGGAACCAGCTCAAAACTGGCTATGGTTTATACAGATGTTCTTCTATTTTTAAATCGCAACGAAGAGGCACTCTCCATAAGCGAAGAAGCTCTGCTGAAAGACAAAAAAAATGCGGATTTGCTCATTGCCAAAGGGAAAAGTCTTTTTTATTTAAGGAGCTACAAGGCGGCCGAGCAAACTTTTAACCAAGCACTTGCAATAAAAAGCGAAAGCGATGATGCAAAAAGCTATCTCTCCGCAACAAAAGCATTTTTGGGCAAGGCAGATATAAAAGCTATTCAAAAAAACATTGACCCTGTGGAACAAAAACCATCAGATATAAAAAAACTAGTTTTGGATTTTTTAAGCACGGAAAAATATCCGATAGTTGCACATTATTTGCAAGAAAGCGTGAAGGCAGGCTCAGGGCAGCCTTGGGTTAGCACAGAGCAAAGATTGTTGCAAGTTATGAATGCAAGCGGCGTTCAGTTGTTAAGCGAATTGACAATAGATTTTTTGCCGGGTGTGGATAGAATATATGTGAATGCTCTTGATGTTTATGATTCCACCTTCAAATTAAAATATTCTTGGAGTCCAAAGAATGCTTATATAACTTATTCAACTGAAAATGCCCACAACAACGAAGCACAAACCGCCCATTTACCCTTGCAGCTTTCTCCAAAGGATTTTATTTACTACATGGCAAGCCGCACAGCTATAAAGGCAGATGGTTCTGTTCCATACACTCACTATAAATTCAGCCGGGAATATCCTGTTGGAAAAAGCGTGTTCAAGGTTTATGCAGACACAACAAAAATTTTATATGATGAATATGGCGATATTGAGCGAAACGGATTTTCTGGCGGAATAGAATGGAAGCAGGATAATCCCGTTGTTATACACAAGGAACCATATATGCCAGCCTATAAGGATTTTGGCAGCGGTGTTGTGCTTGCCGCGAAGGTTTTGTGGAAGGATGAGGGCGAGAGGTATGGCAATTTAATTCAGCATCAGTACAAAAATTCCATTCCAGTTAGAGAACAAGCTTTTGAAATTGCCGGCACGAAAAACAAATTAAACGCCATTTACGCAATTTCCGACTGGGTTAGGGCAAATATAAAATACAGCAAAAGAGGATTTGGCGGTCATTCCCTAATTCCAAAACCCGCACTTGCAACCCTTAAAGAAAAGCAGGGAGATTGCAAAGATCAAAGTTTGCTTCTCCAGGAGATGCTAGCCGCTATTGGGGTTAAAAGCTACTTGGCTTTGATAAATTTAGAAGAGATCGGCAGCGAGGCACTTTCTTCCATTCAGCAATTCAATCACGAAATTTTATATGTGCCTGCAACAAAAGACCATCCCGAACTTTGGATAGACCCAAGCGACAAAGTTAGCAACCGCCGCCCCATACCGCTGGATTTGGAGGGCAGGGTAGCACTTGTTATAAAAGGGGATTCCAGCTATTCAACGCTTACACCTATTTTGGAAATAAACCAGGAGCACGAAGCATTTATGTTTCATCGCTTGCGCATAGATGAGAAAGGCATTGGGCATTTCAGGGATAGCCTTATTTTTACTGGTAAATTTGCCAGCGCAATAAGGAATGAGCTTTTGCAGAGAGACCAAAAAGAGCAAAGCGATTATATTTCAAAGTGGATTTCGCAGAGTTTGGAATCTTCGGAACTAGTGGCTTTTATGCCGCAAAACATAGAGGATTTTTCCAAGCCGCTGATGCTTACCATAGTGTATAATTCACCGCAATTCAGTCCATACCCCGCATTGTGGGAGAGCTCTTTGATGCGGCTTCCGGCTGTGAAGGAGCGTTATCACCCAATACGAATTCCGCACGAGACAAAATTTCACTATTCACTTTCGGTGACTTCTCAAAAAGGCAAACTTTCCATTGAAATGGTAAATGAAAAACCAAAGAATCTATTTGTTGAAATGAAAATTTTAGATGGCGGCAAAAAATGCTCTTCCAATACTTGCAATTTGAATTTGGAATGGCGAACAGATGCTGTTTTTGCCGACCCAAGCGAATACGAATCCGTTAGGCAGGAATGGGAAGCCGCCTTGAGGCTGGCAAAGCCGAAAATAAAGATTGAATAAATTTGTATATTAACTGCATATATTTCAAGAGGTTTTTATGCAACGGATGTTTTTTTTGTTTGTTTTTTGCGCTTTTACGGCAGTTTATGCGCAATTGCTGCCTAGTTCAAAACCTGTACAAGCCCACATGACAGACTCTACGGGTAAGCCGCTTTCAATGGATTTTGGCACTAAGCTAGCCGGCATAAAAGATGCCAATATGCCTTTTTCGGTATTTAGCTCCAGGCCTCTTATGATTTATTACTTTAGCCCATTTTGCCCGCATTGTCAAAGAAGCTATGGCGGCATTCAGCAGGTGGCAAAGGAATATGAGCAAAAGGGTTTGATGAGCATTGCTGTTTCTACGGGTGGCAATGGTATTGGAAAAAGGGATATTTTAAAGTTTATGGAAGAGCAAAAGGCCTCTATTCCATTCTTTCAAGACACCGAGCAAGATTTTGGCAAAAAATATGGCGATGGCTATGTACCGAGGCTCTATTTGGTTTCTTCAGATGGTAAAGTAGTTCGCTATACCGCCTTGGAAAACGAAAACCTCAAGGAAATCAAGGCCGATATAGAGAAATTGCTAGGGCTTGGCAAATAAATCGATAGTGAATTTATCTCAAAATCATTCTTATGCAGAATTGGCCCGCAATATGGACCCTGCTTTGGTTATTATTCTTTCCGAGCATTTGGGCTGGGTGATCAAGCATCCAGAAAATCTTCCGCATAGCGAAAATATTTCGCAAAGCCGCACTGCCTGGCTTTCTGCTCTTAACGGGTTTGCAGAATTGGAACAAAAATTTGCGGCAAAATTGGATGAATGGCAAGAAAAATGGCGGCAGAGATTTGAAATAGAAGGCGTGTCGCAAATGGTGGCTACAGGAGCAGATGAAATAAAAAAAATAAAAATCGCAAAGGAAAGAGAGAGATTAGCAAAAATTCTTTACCTGAACACCGTGCATTTAATGATTGGCGATGCGCAAAAATACCTAGTCACCATAAATAGCCGCGCAGAATTATTTCAAGAAAATATCCGCAAAATCTGGCACAAAAACTGCCCCAGCGATTCTTATTCAAAAATTCTCCCAAGCCTTGAAGGTTCTTTTCAAAATTACGAAGAGACATTTTTTAGCGATATAAGGAATTCATTTTTTGAAGACCAAAGAGATTCTGTGCCAAGCATTGCCAAGCAAGAATTTTTGGAGGCAATAATGGCAAATGACGATTGCAATTTGATTTTAAATTTCTACTTTTCAAAAATATTTCGCCAAGTATCTAAAATTTCTGCTAACATATTCAAATTCTATTCTAAGAAATGGGCTTTATATGCAAGAGGTTTTGGTTGCCGGCAAAACCTTTTACCTTTGGGATAAAATATGCTTGAAATAGTCACTCTCGCTTCTACATTGCTCCTCATTGCGGTGCTTTTATATATGCAACACAAAATTTTGAAGGAACTGAAAAATATTCGTATTCCGCCTCCGCAAAAAATTGAAATTCCTCCGGCAAAGGAAGTGGTTTTGGATTTGAACCCTGTTGTGGAAGCTGTTAAAAACATTCGTATTCCGCCTCCACAAAAAATTGAGTTCCCTAAGATTGAGCTTCCAAAAATAGAAGTCCCAAAAATTGAAATTCCAAAAATTGAAATTCCGCAAGCAAAGGATGTTAATATAAACACAGAAACATTGCAGGAAATAGTGACTCTAATGCGTGTGAACCAAGCCGAATTCCAAAGCGGTTTAGATGCCTTCCACAAAGCCATAGACAAGCTGCTGGTTCAAATTCCATCTGGTGAAAAAGAACTGGATGCACAAAAGGAATTTATGCAAAAATTTGAAGCCGCCTTTGCAAAGGTTCAAGAGCAAGCCACCGAAGCCATGAACGATAACTCTCTTCGCCTTCAGGAGATTTTGGCTGAATTTTTGAATAAAGAGCGTGGCAATGGCTAGTGAATATAATGAATATTTGATAAAGAATATGCAAAAGAGAATTGCATATTTCAATGATTCTGGGCTTTGCAAAGAGGCAGAATTATTGCAAGCTAGGTTGGAATGGCTTAAAGAAAAGCCAGTTGAAAAAACCATTGAGGCACCTGGGGAAATTAAGGCAGAAAATTTAGTTGTGAAAAAACTTAGCGAAAGTTTAAATGCAAAGCTCAAGGCAGAAACTCACTATATTCCAGATTTGGAAAAGCAATATATATTGGAAAATCTTGGCAAAGCCAAAACTCTGAGAGAGCTTGAGCCGCTGCGAATAGCCTACATAGAGAGGCTTGTGAAAATAAATCGGGCAAATAATAGTAAAGAAATTGCATTTGTTCCCGAAAGCGGTACCGAAGCGGGTCCATATAACAACGAAAAAATTTTTTGCGAAGCCCTGCGGCTAATCCATTCTCAAGATCCGCTTTGGATAGAAGACTTAAAAGAACTGTATTTTTCCATTATGCCTTTGAGTTCGGCGGTGGCAGTTTCTAAATCGCCGTTGTGAATGGTGTATTGATATTTGCCTTTTGTGGTTGCAAATTCCATTTCTTTTTTAGCATTTTCCATTCTAATCCTTATTGCCTCTTCCGTTTCCGTTTTGCGATCGCGCAGCCGTTTTTCTAGTTCTTGCAAACTAGGCGGTAAAATTAAAATACCTATTGCCTGTGGGTAAACTTTGTCAAAATTGATTTTTCCAAAAACATCCAAGTCAAAAGCAACATCCCTGCCCTCCAAGAGTTTTTGCTCCACAAAAAATTTGGGCGTTCCGTAATAGTTATTATGAACTTTATTCCATTCTACAAGTTCATTTTGCTCAATCATTTTCTTGAATTCATCCTCTGTTTTAAAAAAATAGTGAACGCCATCAACCTCTTTGGCACGAGGCTTTCTTGTTGTTGCCGAAACGGAATAAACTACATTTGGAAAATTAGGCATAACCTGATTTATGAGCGTAGTTTTTCCAGCTCCGCTAGCCGCGCTGAATACGAATAAAGTGCCAGACATATATGGGGGGGAATATAGCAAATATAATTTACTATATTACCCCACAGTGAAATTAACCATAGCCATATTCTTGTTCTTCTTTGCAAGCCTCTGTGCTCAGCAAGATACAATCACTATGGATATAGCGGTTTCAACAGACAAAACCATGCCCATAGGGGTTTTGGATTTTGATATGGACAAAAGCGACTGGAGCAAGCTAGACGAGCTTCCTCATAAAACCCTTGCAAGAGATTTTCTGCTGAGCGGCCGCTTTTCAACAGTTGAATTGGAAAAATACAACCTGCTGGCTCTTTCACGTGCCCAGGCAAAACACTATGTAACCGGATCGCTTTCATTGCTTGGCGGCCAAGCAACGCTGGAATGCAAGCTATATGCAACAGCTTCCCAAGAATTAGTGAAGGGCTTTGCCTACATAGGCCCCGTAGATCAAATTCGCACATCGGTTCATAAATGCACAGACAATGTGGTATATCAGCTTTGGGGAGTTCAGGGTTTTGCCTCTACCAAAATGGCTTTTGTTAGCAAAATAGATGGCAAAAAGCAAATTGTAATCGCAGATTACGATGGTTTTCGCAAAAGGCAGATAACTAGGGACAACAGCGTGAACTTTTTGCCCGCTTGGAGCAGGGATAATTCCAAAATATACTTCACAAGTATGCGAAACGGCAAGCCTCAGATTTTTGAAAGGAATTTGGCAGGCAATATAGACAAGCATCTTTTCCCTCAAATAGACCAGGCTTTTGGTCCGGCTGTAAATCCCAAAGACGGAACACTTCTTTTTTCAATAATAGGGCATAACGGCACGGATATTTGGCTGGGCAACCCGCAAACTGGCAATGCTGCACGTATAATTTACACCAAAGACATAGAAGTTAGCCCTTCTTGGAGCCCTTATGGAACAGCATTCTTGTTTTCGAGCGATAAAGGCGGTTCGCCACAAATATATATGGCTTTGAAAGACGGCAGCGATATGCAGCGGGTTTCTTTTGTAGGCAGGTACAACGAAAGCGCGGTTTGGTCGCCGGAGGGAGATAGAATTGCCTACTGCTCAATGGAAGGCGGAAAATTCAATATTTACACAAGTTCTATAGATGGCAGCGATGTTATAAGATTGACTTCCGAAGGCAATAATGAGCGTCCAACTTGGTCGCCAGATGGAATGTCCATAGCTTTTGCCAGCGACCGCTCTGGAAGTTCGCAAATTTACATAATGCGCCGCGATGGGAGCGGTGTTATGCGTATAACAAATGCGGGTGAAAATTCTTCGCCCGTATGGTCAAACCTAATCAAAGGAGAAACACCATGAGAGCAACAGTCCCAATTCTAGCAATCGGCTTTAGCCTTGGCATTTTTGCCTGCGCTAAAAAGAAAGAACCCGTATGGGTTGAGCCGCCGCCACCGCCTCCAGTAATTGAGAGGGAGGAGCCAGAGCCTGTGAGGCCGCCTCCTAGAGAAGACCCCCTCGAAGCAGAGCGCAGACGCTTGGAAGAACTTATGAACAAAATAATGTCTGATGACGTTTATTTTGAGTTTGACCAAGCAACTCTCACTTCCAGCGCAAAAGATATTTTGACGGAAGTTGGCAGCATTCTGAAGCGTGAATCTCGCTTTACCGTTTTAACGGAAGGGCACACGGATGAACGCGGAACCGAAAACTATAACTTAGGGCTTGGAATGCGCAGGGCAGATGCTGTTGTAAAGTTTTTAACGAATTACGGAGTTGCATCTAGCCGCCTCACAAAAGTGAGCTATGGCGAAGAACAACCCAAGGCAGCAGGCCACACGGAAGAAGCCTGGGCACAAAACCGCCGTGCAGCATTTAGAGTTAAAATAAACAACTAGCTCTATGAAAATTCTTTTTTCTTTTGCATGCCTTCTGTGCGTGGCATTTTGTTCTTGTTCAAGCATAACGGTGCTGCGCACAAAAGAAATTAAGAACGCAACCGATAGTTCTGCGGCAAGCGTAAATAAAAGGATAGATTCTCTTATGCTTGTCATAGACTCGCTGAAAATGGAGCAGTCCAAAAGTTTATCACGCTTAAAAGCAGACCTTGCGGAACTGAGTTCCAGAATAGGCGACCAAGGCGATAAATCCGAAGCGCGCATGGAAGAGATAACATTTAGGCTAGACAAGCTTTTGGGAGTTGTGCAAAAAGGCGGGGTTGCAAAATCTGCTGCTAAACCTGTGCAACACGAACCAAAAGAGCAAAACAGCGAAATGGAAGTTCTATACAATGCATCTCGCGCAGATTACTTGAGGGGTGAATATGCTGTAGCCTACAATGGCTTTAAGCAGATTTACGAATCAGTAAAAACGGGAGAGCTTGCAGAAAACGCTTTGTATTGGATGGCTATGTGTATGCTGGATGCTGGCAAAAAAGAAAATGCCGAAACTCTTTTCAAAACCCTTTTGGAAAAATTTCCCCAAGGCACAAAAATTTGCCCAGTGGAGTTCAAGCTTGCAAGCATGGCAGAAGAAGCCAAAGACAAAGCAAAGCAAAAAGCTTGGCTGCAAAAACTTTTGAACACGGCGCATTGTGTTTCTAGCAATGAATTCCACAGAGCCGCAGATATTTTACCGGGGCTTAATTAAAACGGGCTGAATACAAATCCGCCCTTCCCATTGCTTTTAACCTTTCCCCATCCGGGATTTGGAACGTGAATGCCCGCTATTATCCAGCCGTTTTTCTCGACTTGCTCCATCAGAGATATTCTGGTTTTAACGGCTTGCTCTTTGTCCATATCAAAACTCGCGGATTCGGTTGGCTCTGGGAATTGCAAAGCGGCGGCGTGGAGAAAGTCGCCTGCTATTAAAAGTTTTTGCTTGCCTGTTCCTATTAAAAAGGCTGTGTGTCCTGGTGTGTGGCCTATTGCGCTTACGGCAACAATGCCGGGTGCCAGAGTGTCGCCAAAGTTAAAGGTTTTGTAGCGGTCAGAGTAAACATTTGCCAATTTTTTTTGTAAATCGGAGTTTGGAGTTTCTTTTTTTAACCAGTAATCGCTTTCCGGCTTGGAAATGAACACGGGAGCGGAAAAATTTGCGGTGCCGTCTTCTTTCAAAAGGCCGGAGATATGGTCGCCGTGCTCGTGGGTTATGAAAATTGCATCTACCTTTTTTGGGTCTATGCGCTTATCTTTAATAGCATTTCCAAAACCAGCATCTATTAAATATGTTTTACCGCCTGTTTTCACCAAAAACACATTAACTGAAGCTGGTGTTTTACCGCCTGGCATGTAAGCGAGTTTTTGGGCTTCGGTTAACTTACCGCTGAAAAGAGAGGCATCCATTTCTCTTGGCTGGTCGTCTATGGATGTAACTTCTATGCCGCCGTCCAAAACAATGCTTTTTTGCTGCGCAAAACAGAGAGAAGCTAAAAAAAGCATAGAAAAAAGAATTTTGTTCATAATGCTCCCTATTCCTTGTTTTTCAAATACCACCTTATTAAAGCATTGGTGCTGGAATCGTGGTTAAGCTCAATATCTGGGGAATGTTCGCCTTCTTCCAGTTCTGGCAGAATTTTGCTGGCAAGATGCTTGCCTAGCTCTACCCCCCATTGGTCATAGCTGTTCACATTCCAAATAATGCCCTGCACAAAAATTTTATGTTCGTACATGGCTATTAAAGCACCCAAAGTTCTTGGGTCTATTTTTTTCACCATAATGGAATTGGAAGGCTTGTTGCCCTCAAATACTTTATGCGGAGCCAAAAATTCCACTTCTTCGTCTGATTTGTCCGATTGGATCAGTTCGTTTTGGGCTTCTTCCAGGGTTTTGCCGTTGAGCAGAGCTTCGGTTTGGGCAAAAAAATTGGAAAGAAGTTTGCGGTGATGGTCGCCTACCTTGTTAAGCGAATTGGCAGGGGCAATGAAATCGCAGGGTATTAGCTTTGTGCCTTGGTGGATGAGCTGATAAAAAGCGTGTTGGCCATTTGTACCAGGTTCACCCCATAAAATTGGGCCGGTTTGGTAGTCCACTCTATGCCCTTCGCGGTCTATTGTTTTTCCGTTGGATTCCATATCTGCTTGCTGGAAATATGCTGCAAAACGGTGCATATATTGGTCGTATGGTAAAATTGTGTATGAATCAGCACCCATGAAATTGTTGTACCAAACGCCCAATAACCCCAGAATAACAGGGATGTTTTTTTCAATGGGGGCAGATTTAAAATGTTGATCCATATCGTAGGCACCGGCGTGCAAAAACATGTAGTTTTCAAAACCTATGCGCAAAGCTATTGACAGCCCTATTGCAGACCATAAGCTATAGCGGCCTCCAACCCAGTCCCAGAATTCAAACATATTGGCTGTATCTATGCCGAATTTAGAGACCTCTGCTGCATTGGTGGAAATAGCCACAAAATGCTTTGCTATTGCGGCAATGTTTCCGCCAAACTTGGCAAGCACGGCAGCTTTGGCGGTGTTTGCATTAGTCATTGTCTCTTGAGTTGTAAAGGTTTTGGAAGCCACTATCCAAAGGGTTTCTTCCAAATCAACATCTCTAAGCGTTTCGGCTATATGAGTACCGTCCACATTGGAAACAAAATAAACTTTTGGAGAATTTTCATCTGCATAGTGTTTAAGAGACTCGCAAACCATCACAGGGCCCAAATCCGAGCCACCTATGCCTATATTTACTATTGTTTTTATGCTGCGTCCGCTATGGCCCTTCCATGCGCCGGTGCGGACTTGCGTGGCGAATTCTTTCATGTGGGCTAGCACGTTTCTCACTTTAGGCATAACATCTTTGCCATCTACCGTCACTGGCTCTGTACCTTGGTAGCGAAGAGCGGTGTGCAAAACAGCTCGTTTTTCTGTTAGGTTTATTTTTTCACCTGAAAAAAACTTTTCTCTCATTTTTTCAAAGCCGCAGTTTTTGAGTAAATTAGCCAGCAGATCAAAGGTATCTGAATTAACGCAGTTTTTGGAATAATCCAAATAAATGCCTGCCGCCTCTATGCAGTATTTAGCTCCCCGGCTTGGGTCTGCTTTGAATAAATCGCGCATGTGCGTTTTTTGCGCGTTGCGAGCTTGCGCTTCAAGGGCTTTCCATTCGGGAAGCAAATTCGGTTTAGTCATGGGGGTAATATAGTTATTTGTATTTTTTAGAGGTATGAAAGTCCTTTTTATAGGTGGAAATGGCAATATTAGCTGGAACTGCACCCAAGAAGCTCTGAAAAAAGGCCATGAGGTGTGGGTATTGAACAGAGATAGCGGTTCTGTTATGAGGCGCGAGCTTCCAAAGGAGGTTCATAAGCTAAAAGCAGATATTGGAAACCACAATTCAGTTAAAGATATTATAAAAGGTTTGAAGTTTGATGTTATAGCCGATTTTATATGCTTTACAGAGGAACAAGCCAAAACAGATATTGAGCTTTATGGAAATCTTTGCAGGCAATTTATATTCATAAGCAGTGCCTCTGCCTATCAAAAGCCCTTGAGTGCTACACCCATAACAGAAAGCACTCCGCTGAAAAACCCCTATTGGCTATATTCGCGCAATAAAATTGCCTGCGAAGAGCTATTTTTCAAGGAGTATAGGGAAAAGGATTTTCCCATAACCGTGGTGCGCCCCTCACATACCTATGATACCATTATACCAGCCGCCATGGGTAGCTCTGGCTGGACAAATTCCGCGAGAATGCTAGCCGGCAAGCCCATTATTTTGCACGGAGATGGAACCACGTTATGGACACTCACCCACGCAAAAGACTTTGCAAAAGCGTTTGTAGCCCTGCTTGGAAATGAGGCTGCCATTGGCAACGCTTTTCACATAACAAGCGATGAATGGCTAACCTGGCGGCAAATTTCGGAATATGTAGCAGAAGCCCTTGGCGCGCCAAAACCGCATTTCATCTGCGTTCCAAGCGAAAAAATAGCCGAAAAAAATCACGATTTGGGTGCAGGCTTGTTAGGAGACAAAGCCTGGTGCGCCATTTTTGACAACTCAAAAATCAAAAAATTTGTACCGGGCTGGCAAGCTGAAATTCCATTTAGAGAGGGAATAAAACAAACCTTATCCTGGTTTATGGAGAACGAGGAAAGACAAAAAATCAACACCGAGCTGGATACATTCCTCAACTATTGCTGTACCTTATAAAATAGGTAGCAATAACTACAACTGCTGTAAAGATGGCAACGCCTATTAAAACCCCTCGGTTAGCTTTAACCGGTTTGTGCAAATTTTCAATTTTTGCCCTGCGTGCATTTGCCCTGCGTTCCCTGCGGCTCATAAAAAGAATCTCCGTTTTAGGGATAAATATAGAAAAATTTGACAAAATTTCAAAAATTTACTATATTTAATAGCTCATTAAACCCAAAAGGATACCCAAAATGTATTCAATAGTTGAAACAGGCGGTTTCCAATACCGTGCCGAAGTCGGGAAAGCTATAAAGATTCCCAGCGTTGCAGATGCAACAGTCGGCTCTATTTTGGAACTCAAGTCCGTATTGCTGTTCGCCGATGGCGAATCTATAAGCGTAGGCACCCCTGTCTTGGAAACTGCATCCGTCAAGGTTGAAGTTCTTTCCCACGATAAAGCAGACAAAGTTTTAATCGTCAAAAAGAAACGCCGTACTCGCTACGAGCGCCGCCGCGGACACCGCCAGGGCTACACAGAAGTGCTTGTAACCGAAATTAAGTATGGCAAAAGCCTTGCGAAAGTGGACCCTCAGGTAGCAGTTCGCCAGCGCGCTCGCATAGTAGCACTTGCAAAGCTAAAAGAGCAGGGCAAGCCCTTAACCCGCAAAGAGAAAATAGCCGCAGACATAGCCGCAGGCAAAGAACCGCATCCGGTTCGCAAAAAGAAATTTTTGAAGAAAGCGGCAAAGGAGGGATAAACAATGGCACACAAAAAAGGTCAAGGTTCAGTCCGCAACGGTCGCGATTCACAATCAAAACGTTTAGGCGTTAAAAAATTTGGCGGTGAAAGAGTTATTGCCGGCAACATTTTGGTTCGCCAGCGCGGTACACAGTTCCATAAAGGCAACAATGTTGGCATTGGCGTGGATCACACCCTCTTTGCTCTAATAGACGGCTTTGTGAAATTTGAATATGTGGACAAAAAGCGCCAAAAAATTAGCGTTTATCCCGAATTGGAAAAATCTACAAAATCGTAGTGTTTTTTGCGGTTCTATTTCTTTTAGCTACATCGCTTTTTGCACAAGAGAGCGATTTATTTGAATTTAAGAGATTTATAGTATTGCCTGTTGGTGCCTATTCCGAAGAAACCGGAGTTGTTGTAGGGGCTGGCGCGATGTTTTTCATTAAATCTCCTGGTAGCAACGATGTTTTGGCGGTGATGACTTCTTTTAAAAAGCAAGCAACCATAATAAACAGATTCATTTACGAAACAGAGCGCTGGAATTTTTTATCTCACATATATCTAGCGAGCTGGCCCACCCAATTTTTTGGAGTGGGCAATGATTTAAATGAAAATATATATGAGGTTTACACTTCAAAAAACATCCGCATTCCGCTTGCTTTTGGAACAGATTTCCTTTTGCCCAAAGCTTTTCAAGGCAGGTTCAATTACGGAATTGAAACAGATTGGGAATATATCACTTTTGACAATGATTGGAAAAACTCCCAAAGAGTTGGAATAGGTTATAATTTAACCTACAACAGCGCCGAAAAAAACGACTGGCCTCGCAAAGGCAGTTTTGTCCAGTTAAGGCATATATTTTTCAACGCAAATCGTTTTATATGGAAAAACATAGATACCAGAATGTACATTCCCTTGCCTTTTTTACCCGAAGGCGTTTTAGCTCTTAGCTCTTATTTGGAAGATTTTGATGGCGATGTTCCTTTTGACCGCTTGGCGCAACCAGATGGGGTAGGGCAGTTGAGGGGCTTGAAAAAAGGTCTTTTGGCAGACAAAACTTCTTGGGTTTTGCAATCCGAGTTAAGGACTCATCTTTTTTGGAGATGCAGGGGAACTCTGTTTTATGAGATGGCAAAGGTTGGGAGAGATATAGCAGAGCTTAACGATAACAAATGGCACAACTCCATTGGCATAGGCGGCAGATTTTTGGTGAACAAAGACAACAAGACTCATATCCGTGGGGATTTGAGTTTGATAGATAGGAAAAGAATTGGGATGGCGGCTAAGATAAATGAGGCGTTTTAATTTCAACTCCTTGTACTTTAAGTATGATTAAAATTTATAATCTTCACAAGTCTTGTTCTCTGGAATAGTAAAGTATATATAGATTTTCGAAATTTCTGTTGAACAAGTTGAAAAATACCCAGTTGGGCAATTATTAAGAAATTCACCTCCCTCGTAGTTGATGCAGTTTTCTTTAGCTTTTTCAATACTAATGTTTTCTTTTTCAAGAACATTTAACGAAACTTCCGAGCACGCGACATTACCAGCAACGCCTTTGAAGTTAGAAATTTTACATGCAATTAAACCGTCGCTACCGTCAGATTTATCATCAGAGCAAGAAAATGTGAATGCCAAAGCAAGCAAAATGCCAGCTGCCAAGAGAAAACGATAGTTTTTCATAATAAACTCCTTTTTAAAAAGTAATATATAAATTTTTAGGGAAAAAGAGCTTCAAGCCGAGGCTCTTTTTCCGCTTAGGCGCTATTGCATTCCAAATGTTCTACACAAAAGGATTTACGATTTTAAGCGTATTTTCTATTATTTGTCCATTTTGCATGTCTTCGGAATATATTATGGCACAATTGTATTTCAATGCCGAAGATAGCATTAGTGAGTCAAAATAACTGTAAAAATACTTTTCGTGTAAAAGCAAAGCCTGTTCTATAACCGAATCATCTACAAATTCAAGCCTACAACTTCCTCTAATTTCATTTAATGATTCCATTATTTCCATTACTGTTTTCTTTAATTTTTTTATACAAACATTGCAGAATTCATTTAATGTTTGAGTGCTTACAATACATTCAAACTTATCAAAAATATTATTCACAATATTTTGCTTCTCCGGTTCATCTTCTGAATACAAATAAATTAAGATGTTGCTGTCCAAGAAAGCTTTATCTTTCATTGGCTTCTTCTCTATTGAACCTAAAATTTTTCGTTTTAATTCTCATAGCATTAAATTTATTTGGTTTTGCTCGTTCTCTTTGAGAATCCAAAGGTTTTACCTCTTTGATAAAAGATATTGAACGGAATAATTCCTCAATTAGAGAAATTTTATTATCTTGAACATCTAATGTGATTTGATATATCATAGTGATAAATATAGTAAATGCCACTGTTGTCCGTTAAAAGTTTTTAGAGAATTTGCTAATGGGTCAAAAAATAGATAACAGAATCTTCATTTTTACCGGACAGCCGGCGAGGAAGACGGCGGTGCATCTAGTCCATCTCCCATATACATTCAAAAGGAAGATAATGACAACCAGTAAAAGGTTCTTCAGAAGGAGTATTTAGACCCTCAGCATCATTCTTAGCCCAAAGACAAGGATAACAAAGCTCCATATGTTCAGGACTATGAATATTCCTTACTATAGGTTCACCACAATTAACACAAATTTCTTCTTCCATAAGCAACAAATACCCCAAAAAGGTTATCTGTGCTTATCTAGACCCTTATTTTTTATCGGACAACACTGAATAAATTTAAACTAATATAGACTTAGCTGGAACCTTCGACAAAAAATCCCGTATATAAATATGCTCCACTCCCTCGTAAGTGTTTTCAAAAGACTTATCGGCAGAAATTACGATTTTTGGGTAGTTATCTTTTATTTTCAATAGATTTCCAAATTCCCTATTAATGGTTTCTGCTTTGGATAGTTCCATAGCCACTTGCGCATAAAGGGTTTCTCCATTTTTTGAACACACAAAATCAACTTCTTCGGATTGCAAAATCCCAACTTTTACATCGTAACCGCAGAATAGCAGATGATTAAAAACCACATTTTCCAAACGCATAGCCCTGTCTTGCAACCTATAACCTGCTATCGCATTTCGTATTCCCATATTTTCAAAATAATATTTTTCACCACGCTCAAATAATTTTTTCCCCACAATATCGTATCTATCAACTTTGTGAATTACAAAAGCATCTAAAAGCGCAGAGATATACTCAATAACTTGATTTGTGGAAATTTCGGTGCGTTGATTTTTTAAATAATCGCTTATGCTTTTTGAGGAAAATAGATTGCCTACATTTCCAGCCAAATATTTTACCAACTGTTCCAAAAAAACCGTATTTCTTATTTTTTTGCGAGCTATAACATCTTTCAAAATAATGGTAGAATAAACGCTGTTCAAATATTCCCTTATAATTTCTTCTTCAAAAGGCAAATGAATCAAATAAGGCATACCGCCATAGCGAATATATTTTTCTAAAGAATCATCGTTATTTTCCAATTTGTGAAACTGCAAAAATTCCATATAAGACAAACTGTGAATTGTAAATTCAATATAACGCCCGCCCAGTTCATTGGCTAAATCACCCGAATGCATATCGGAGTTGCTTCCCGTTATGTAAATATCGTTGTTATTTTTTAGCAATAGAGATTTGATGGTTTTATGAAAATCCTTTATCAGTTGAATTTCGTCAATAAATATGTAATTCATTTTGTTTTTCACAGATACCGTGGCTAGATATTTATCCAAATCTTGATAATCGCGAATATTGTCAAAGGCAATATCCTCTTTGCTTATGTAAATTATATTTGCTTTTGGCTCATTTTTTTTAATTTCGTTTATAAGCTGGAGCAAAATATAACTTTTGCCCACCCTGCGATGCCCGGTCAGCACTTTGGTTATGTTTTTACCTATAAAAGGCTTTATCTTGCTTGCATACACGGCTCTGCTATAGACTTTTTTTTGCATATTTCACGCTCCTTGTACTTTAAACATGATTAAAGTACGCATATAAAATAGTAAATATTTTAAACATGATTAAAATATGCCGTTGTTCTTCGAGTGTTTTATGGGGGATTTGGAATTTTGTATATTTATGTTATGAGTATGACTACAGCATACCGCACAACTTGCATTCCCAAGGATAATAGGCTTGATACTATTATACCTAACGAATACATTGGGCGCGAAATCGAAGTTGTAATATATCCCCTCTATGACGAACCTAAATACAATGCCGAGACATTGGCTGCTATGCAAGAAGTTCGGGATATAAGGGCTGGGAAAATAAAGACTAAACGCTACAATACTGTTGAAGAAATGGAAGCAGATCTTGATGCGGAAGAAGACGAATAATGCTGAAGCTTGAAACTACGTCTAGATATAGAAAAGACAGAAAGTTAATGAAGAAGCAGGGAAAGGATATGTCCTTATTGCTTGCAGTTATCAGGAAATTGCAAAACCAAGAAGTACTGGATGCCAAGTATCGTGATCATCCGTTATATGGCGATTATAGCGGATGTCGCGAATGTCATATTACACCGGACTGGCTCCTCATATATTCTGTTGATAATGAGGTACTTATTTTGACTGCTGTGCGTACAGGCTCTCATTCGGATTTGTTTTAGCAACTGTCAGAACCCCGATTTTAGGGGTTTTCCTGCCTTTCGGCAGGTTTTTCAATTATTCACATAATGTTGGCTCTTGTTTGCAAGCTGCGTCACAATCTTTAAATAAATCGCTGTATATGTAAACAACCTCACCAGTATCATAGTATTTGCATTTTAATTTATAGCCGCCCGGGCAAGAATCATAGTATGTACCATTTTGGCCTTCGCAGTCTTCTTTGAACTCTTCTTTGTCATAAGCTATCTTTCCTCCTGAAATTTCATCACAAATTTCGATTGAATTATGTGTATAATCAGGTATGTATTTACACGCCGACGTACTTCCTCCTTTGTCATCATCCGAAGAGCAAGAAAATGTAAATGCCAAGACAGGCAAAAAGCCTGCCACCACGAGAAAACGATTTGCTTTCATAATAAACTCCTTTTTAATAATTAATATATAAATTTTTGAGAAAAAAGGTAGATTTTGGGTGAAAAAAGAGCTTCAAGCAGAAGCTCTATTTCCGCTTAGGCACTACCGCATTCCATTTGGGTTTCTTGCTGTCTTTTGCAAAATGAACTTGCATACAGTCTCGTAGAAGGCTATTAAGCTAAAAATTATCGTCTTTTCTATCTATAAAAAAATCTATTTCTTTTTTCACAGAAGATTTTGGCAAAAATTTTTGCCGTTCTATTCGTTCCTTCGCTTCGTTGTAAATTTCTTTTATTTTTTGTTCCAACTGTTTTTTTGGCAAAATATCAGTCCAATATTCAGCAACAACAATTCCCGATTTATCCATTTCCAAAAGTTCAATTTGTTTTCTACTTGCCTCTGTACAAAGAATTAAACCTATTGGCGAATTCTCACCTTCTTTCCTTTCAAACCAAAAATATCCAGTAAATAAGGGTCTTTGAAAACATTAAAAGGCACAGGCGAATTTTCAGTTATTTGAGAATTTGCAATTTCTTGACGCTCATAGGCTTTGCGAGAAATTTGCAGCCGCAAATCTCTAATGCCCAAATGTCTTTCTGCTGCTTCTTTAGCATAGTATATGCGGGCTTTTTCATTTTTTATCTGAATTAGTTCAGAAAAGTGCGACCAACTTAAAAATGGGGATAATTCCTTCAGCAAACTTGTATCTTGAAAAATATTTGCGAAATGGCTCATTCTATATAAATTTTTTTCACTAAAACTTTTTCCATATTTCAAAACCAATTTTCCCGACACTATCGGGAAAATCTTTTAAAATTCATGTTATTAGAGTTTTTATTTTTTCAATAACTTCCGCCAATTCGGAATCCTTTGCCTTTGAGACAAGTTTAGCTTTCCTACTTTTCCAGTCAAAACTTTTCACTTGGTCAGATAACACAACACCGCTTATCGTTTTTCCGCTAATTTTAACTTCAAATGGATAACCTTTTTCGTGGCTTGTAATTGGACAAAACAAGGCTAATCCAACTTTCTCATTATAAGCTAACGGCGATAAAACCAAAGCTGGGCGTTTGCCTTTTTGTTCGTGACCTAATTGAGGATCAAATTCCAGCCAAACAATATCACCTCTATTTGGAACATAACTTTTGGCTACCATTGTTCTTTACCTTTCGATTTTCCAAAAGAAATTTCTTTGTGAATATTGTTTTTATTAATGCCAGACAACAAAGCTTCCAATTTATATGTAGGCTTCTGTTCTAAAGGAACTATAAACACTCTATACCCAGTTTTCAATGACATTTTTTGAGCTATTCCGCTCGGTATTCTAATTCCAAAGTCATTACCCCATCTTTGTATCACAGCTTCCATAATTACCTCTAAATAGGATTTCACTTATAATTTAATATACAATTTTTTATCTTATCCAAACCCAATGACCAACACCATAATAGCCCTATCAACTCCAGTAGGAATAAGCGCCATTGCCCTTGTGCGAGCGAGCGGCAAGGCGGTGCCTGCTATATGCAAAGCCATTTTGCCGGAATTTAAAATGCAACCCCGCGTTGCAAGTTTAACCAAAGCGCAATCGCCAACTGGGCTCATAGACGAACTGCTTGCGATATACTTCCCAGCACCAAATTCCTACACAGGCGAAGATGTTTTGGAATTATTTCCTCACGGGAATCCCTTTATTGTTCGCAAGCTGATGGCGGCTATTTGCGAGGTTCCAGACGTGCGGTTGGCGGAACGCGGGGAGTTTACCAAGAGGGCTTTTTTGAATGGCAAAATGGATTTGGTGCAGGTTGAGGCGCTTGGGGATGTTTTGTGCGCAAGGGATGCTAAAAGCCTGAGCAATGCGCAGCGATTGTTGAGCGGCGAAGTTTCTTGCGAAATAAAGGCTTTGGCGGAGAAAATTAAAGAGGTTTCGGCTTTATTGGAATTGGAGGTGGATTTTGCAGAAGATGTAGAAATGACTTCACATAGTATTGAAAAATTGGAGCAAAGTTTGCAAAATTTGCAAAGCCTTAAAAAGAGATTCAAAGCATCGCAACACGCCTTGCCAAAAGCTGCCTTTTTCGGTGCGCCAAATGCGGGAAAATCCAGTTTGATAAATGCTCTTGTTAGGGAAGATAGGTTGCTTGTTAGCGAGATTCCGGGCACAACTAGGGATTTTGTGGAAGTGCCTCTGCATTTGCAAGGCGGAGATATTTTGCTTGTAGATACAGCAGGGCTTGCCGAAGAGGTTCAAAGTGAAATTGATAATCAAGCTATGCAAAAAACTAGAGAAATTTTGGAAAAAGCAAATTTGAAAATTTTGGTTATTGATATTTCCATTCCACCTCCAAAAGAATTTGAAGAGTGGCGCAAATACGCAGATTTGGTGGTAGAGACACACGCAGATATTATAGGGAAAGAGAACATTAGCATAAATGAATTGCAAAAGGCATTAAATTCTATATTTTTCCCTGAATCAAAAGGGAGCGAAGAGGCTTGGATTGTTAGCGAGCGGCAGATTGCCTGCATAAAAAAAGCGGAAGAAAATGCTATTAGGGCATTGGAATTATTAAAGCAGTCGCAGGCAATTGAGCTGGCTGCTTTTGAAATGCGCGAAGCTAGAAATGGCCTTTGCTCAGTGATAGGAGAAATTACCGATGAGAGCGTATTGGATACTATTTTTAACAGTTATTGCATTGGGAAGTAGAGTAATTACTATATTAATGTGCTGTGAACGATCAAAGCCCCAAGACATTAGACTTAACTGACTATGCAAATGCCGTAGCCAGTTTGGAGAAGTCCATTACATCTTATTCTGCGGAAAAAGAAAGCGAGTACAAGGAGATTTTGCGAGATTCGTCAATTCAGCGATTTGAGTATGTTTTTGAATTTTCGCATAAAATCCTGCGCAGGTATTTGTCTTGGCATGTTCCGATGCCACAGGTAAAAGTTTCTGAAATTTCTTTTGCAGAGCTTGTTAGGATAGCGAATGAACACGGGCTTTTTACCGAATCTTATGAGACTTGGCATAACTATCGCAAAATGAGAAACATAACATCGCATACATACAATGAGGGTGCAGCCGAACTGGTTTTGGAAATAATTCCCGCTTTTTTAGAGGAGGTAAAAAGATTTTTGGCAAAAATGCAAGAAAACTTGGCGGCGAAAGATGGCTCTGCAACTTGAAGAAAAAGATTTGAAAATAGCAAAGAAATTGCTGAAAATGGAACTAGATGGCACAAATTCCAAGGTATATGTTTTTGGTTCCAGAGCAACAGGGACAGCGCAAAAATTTTCCGATTTGGATTTGGCTATAGATTTTAATGGACAAAAAATGCCAGATGAGATTAAATTTGAGTTGGAGAATTTCTTTGAAGCGAGCTTTATAAGCATGAGGGTGGATATTGTTGATTTAAATGCCATAAATGAAAACTTCAAAAAAATCATAAGCCCTGATTTGCAGGAATTTTTTATAGCCTGAAGCCTATATGCGCAAGTTTTTGCTCTTAGTTTTTCTAATGTTTTTTTCGCAGGCTAATGCAGAAGATATCTGTGCTTCTGCAAGCATAAAAGTAAACTTTGGGGTTTGGGGAGCACCCACTGCAAACGTCTTTGCTGCAGATACAATGGAAAAATTTGGTGAAAATTGGAGAGCTTTGAGAATTCCATTGGAAACAGCACGGCATTTTGAAACTCTGGAGCCATTTTTCGCTTTGACACTTGGAACGAATTACAAAGAGGATTTTTTAATTCACGCCGAATTCCCATTGCGCAGAGATATTGAGGCTTGGTATCAAGATGGTTACAAGCGCACTTATACCTTTGAACCTTCGGAATTGGATTTGAATGTTCCAACAGAGGCTTGGGGGCAGTGGAATAATCCTACGGGTTTTGTGAAATTCGGGCGGTTTAAGCCGGAAATGGCACCAACCCCAAACACAATAGTTTTGGGTGGTGCGCCTCACCACGATGCTATTCATTGGAAATTTGCCGCCGGAATTGCGAGGTATGATTTTTTAATTTCATCATTAAACCCTTGGCTCACCGAAAATGAAAAAGAAGAGCAGAGAACAATCACAATATCAAATGCAAGAGGCAGAGTTTATGAAGAACCTAGTAAAAATTTGCTTTTGCACAGAGTTGGCATAGACGGAAGTTTTGGGTATTTCTCCATTACCGAGCAAAGTTTAATAGGTGGCAAAAGTTTAGAATTCAGGGATTTTTCGCCATTTGTCGCTTGGCACAATAATTTCAGTTATGGGTATAGCAAAATGAGCGTTGCTTTAGAAGCTGGGCTTAGACCTGCAAAAAAATCCGAATTTTACTGGCAATTTGCTATGGAAGATATCCAAAGCCCTGTAGGTGAGGTAGAAGGGGATAAAGGTTATACGACGCTTGCTTTTTTGGCTGGCTACAGGCAAAGAATTTCTCTTGGAATTTATGGAGAGGTGGAAAGCAGAATAGATGCGGTTCGCACGGACCCTCAATTCAACAACAACAAAGTACCCTTGCAAAAAATGACAAGCAGAAAAATTTACAACAGCAATTTCAGGGAACAGAGCAAACCTGGGTTTGCGGATATGTACATAGTTGATTACCCGCTGGGTTATCGCAGGGGCCCAGATGCCATTGATTTATGGTGGAACCTTAAATATATTTCCGCAGATAAAACCTTCAGCGCAGAATTGGAAAGTGCATATTTGAGGCAGGGCGATTGCGAAATTTATTCAGAACACCAAAAGTGCAGCGAGCGCAGAATTCTGGGAGGTGTAGAGGAAAGGCTGTTTTTGCTGGATTTTTTGGCAAATTATTCATACAGTAAATTTTTGGGCATTTATGCGGGCGCAGGGTTTCAGAATGCAAATGATACTTGGGTCAAGGCTGGGGTGAGAATTTTTCTATAATTCAGCATTTACTATATTTTGTAGAGTGTACAAATTAAAAATAACTGAATTAACCGCGCAGCGAGATATGCAATCGCTTGTGAAAATTTTACTCAAAATACCCGGACTTAAACCAGACGAAATATCTAAAGGGTTGAAAATTCCTCCTCTTAATGTGCTTTCTACCGACAAAGAAGAGGAGGCGCAAAAGCTAAAAGCCATACTGGAAAAATTTGGAGCGGTGTGTGCAATTGAAAATACAAAAGCATTGAACAAAGTAAGCGGCAAAAGAGCAACAGGCCCGGTAACTGCATATATTAAAATTCGCCACAAAAGAAGAATGATATATAGGTATAATTTTTGGATAGTGACATTTTCAATAATCGGAGCTTTAGCTTTTTTAACATATTATGAAGATATTTTTGGTGACGGTTCACACTCACATCCGTATCCGCCAAGCCAGCCTAAAAGTCAAGTTGTGCAAACCACAAAAATACCAGATACAGATTCGGCATCATTTGAGTTGAAGAATCAAAAGAAAAACAGCACGCCTACTCCAGCATATATGGCAAAAATCAACGCTGAATTAAAAAAAGATATAGTAAAAAACCCATATAATGCAGAGGCTTGGAAATCTCTTTCGGAAAATCTGGAAAAACAAGGGGATACGGTTTCTGCGCGCCAGGCAAAGGACTCCTATGAAAAAGCAGTGAAAGCGCAAATGGTGCTTGCCAGCTTGGCAAGAGCATTTGGCAATAGAGTGAGGGTGGAAATCACAGAAGACGCGGTTTACTACCGCACGAGCCATGATTTTACAGAGGATGAATTTCACGCAGAATCAGAGAAATTAAGGGATTCCCTGAGCCTTAAATTCCCAGGGAAAAGCCTAGTTATTGAAAATTATACCTCAGATAACAGGTTTCAGAGCATTCGGCTTAAAAGCGCAACTAAACCCCAATAACCCTCATATTTTGCAAAATATTGCAGAAATTTCATATTTTTTAAAAAAAATTCATAAATTTGTAACTCTTTCTGGAAAAATGATATACATTAGTATATAAGCCATATTATCCGCATGAGGTGTTTATGAACAAAATCGTGAACTTTAAAGTTCTCCCTGCAATAGCAGCCTTTGTATTTTTCCTGACCGCTTGCAGTAGCGATCAAAACAATAACATAGGTGATATTTCCTCTCCATCTGGACAAGTTGAAAGTTCATCTTCACAAGATAAAGATGGTGATGGGGGGGCAGTGTCATCTAGCTCATCTGCTAGCTCATCTGCTAGCTCATCTGCTAGCCTAAGCAGTTCCAGTGTGCAAAATGCCTCATCTTCGTCTGAGGCATCATCCGCTTCGTCTAAGTCTAGCAGTTCTAGTGCGCAGAATAAATCCAGTTCCTCTTCCGCTGTTAAGAGTTCTTCTTCTTTTGCACCTATTGACACAAAGGACTATACGGAGAAGGTAGGCAGTGCATCTTTTGATATGATATACATACCAGGCGGCACATTTACTCTAGGATGCCAAACTAATTGCCAGCCAGGTGCGGCAAAACCTGTGGAAGACGTGAAAGTCAGCAGCTATTTTATTATGAAAGGTGAGGCATCATCATCTCTCTGGACTGCAGTGATGGGCAAGTCTCATGCTGGCGGAACTTGGTACGAAGCCATTGAATTCGCTTGTGAATTGAGCAAAAAAACAGGCAAAAATTATCGCATGATGACCGAAGCGGAGTTTGAATATGCGGCAAAAAATTACAAGGATAAGTTATCAAACATAGGCGGCAGTGGCATGACTGGCGAAGAATGGGCATATAACTCTTGGGATGCAGATAAACACTGGGGCGGAACTGACCCTGTAGGTCCAACGAGCGGGCAACACACTCAGAAAACTCGTCGTGATGCAGATGCAAACGGTGCCGATAGAATAACATCACGTCTAATCCGTTCAATAGATGGTATAGGTCCATCAACTCGTTTGGTTGTTTCGGCAGATGTGGCTTATCCTCCAGGCTATGTTCCAAACTGCGATATCCACCCACCAGTAGCGGGGGCAGAGCCAGCAAATTCTTACCGCGACCCACGCTGGATTACAAATGGCGATTCCCATTGGAAACCTCAGGATTCCAAAACATCAATAGGCAATCTTGATCTCACGGTCTGGGAAGATGGTACCGCGAAACTAGGTAGTGCTAATGGTCAATGGTTCACTTCAAACAATATCACCTTTGTATTTGTTCCGAGTTCAGGTTCTATCACAAAATTTGCGTATATCTTCCTTGACGATAAACAAGGCTCGGTTATAGGCGAGAAGAGTTTCATGAACGGTGGTTTCTTAGGAAGATTTGTCAAGGAGTCAAAAACAACAACCCAACCCAGCGTATCTGGTCTAAAGAGCGGTGAAGATCTAGCCAAGGCACAGTCCAAGTTTGCGGATGAATATAAAATGGTTGATATGACCAGTTTACCGAAAAAAGCGTCAGATATAACTTCTGCTTATAAACAGGATAATAGGCTGCTAGACGGTGGAGATACCAAGGGATGGTTCCAAGACAATACTCCCATGCAAGGTGCGCACCACTACAGAAAAGACATTGACCTTGACGAATTCCGCTTTACCGTTAATCAGAATAACCAACGTGCTGCTGTGCTCGCTGTTGGCAAGTGGTTTACCATCAACAACACATTCCTGCGCGTAATACACTCAAACGGATATATAGCCGATTATCTGTACACTATAGCGGATGATGGCACCTTCTACCACAACTCCTTTATGGGATATGAGAAGGCCGACTTTAGAATGTTCAAGAAAGAGACCAACGGTAGCAGTTGGCCCAAAACTACCTGCGGCGATATCTGCAGTCAAGAGATTCCAAAGGGTCTATCTCCCGCAGCGATGTATGTCAACGATAAGGAAAAGGGTCAATCCACATTTACGCCAGCACCTTGCCCATCGGGCGGCTGCAAATAAAAAATTCAACCCAAAGAGAATGATTCGCCAAGATAAATTCTCTTTGCCTCTTCATCATTAGCCAAAAACTGCGAGGTGCCTTCAGTAAGCACCTCGCTTTTGTACATAACATAGGCACGATCAGTGATGGAAAGAGTTTCCCTAACATTGTGATCAGTTATCAAAACCCCCATGCCTTTAGCCCTCAATGTGCTTATTATAGATTTAATATCATCCACCGCTATTGGGTCTATTCCGGCAAAAGGCTCGTCTAGCAAAAGAAAACCCGGCTCGCTCGCTAGCGCTCGCGCTATCTCCAGCCTCCTGCGTTCGCCGCCGGAACAGCTATGCGAAGTGGTTTTTCTTATATGCGTTATTTTAAATTCTTCCAGCAACTGCTCCAACCTCTCTTTGCGCTGCTTGCGGTTCAATTTAAGAGTTTCCAAAATTGCCATTATATTGTTTTCCACCGAAAGCTTGCGAAAAATGGAAGCCTCTTGCGGAAGATAGCCAAGCCCTAATTTTGCTCTGCTGTGCATTGGCAAATAGCTTATATCTTGTGAGTCTAAAAATACATGACCTTTGTCCGGTTTAACAAGCCCAACTATCATATAAAAAGATGTTGTTTTGCCAGCTCCATTAGGCCCCAAAAGCCCCACAATTTCGCCTCTGGAAACGCTCAAAGAAACGTCCCTTACAACGGTTCTGCCGCCGTAGGTTTTGCAGATTTTTTCTGTGTGTATGGTGCTTACGGCAGAGAGCATAAAGTTTCCGCAACTGCGTTTCCCATTTCTTCTGTGCTGGCTTTTTTTGAGCCTTCAACCCAAATATCTCCAGTGCGAATGCCTTTGGATATAACATCTTCAACCGCTTGCTCAATGGCTTTTGCCGCTGCTTCTTCTTTAAAGGTGTAGCGAAGCATAAGGGCAGCCGAGAGTATTTGCGCTATTGGGTTTGCTATGCCCTTGCCTGCGATGTCTGGTGCGGAACCGCCTGCGGGTTCGTAAAGACCAAAGGCACCCTCTGCTATGCTTGCGCTTGGCAAAAGACCCATGGAGCCGGTGAGCATTGCACATTCATCGCTTAGAATATCGCCAAATAGGTTGGGGCAGAGCATAACATCAAAGTCTCTTGGGCGTTTTATCAGCTGCATTGCCGCATTGTCCACGTATATATGTTCAAGTTCAACTTGAGGGTATTCTTTTGATATTTCTTTTACAACCTCGCGCCAAAAAACGCTGGTGGTTAAAACATTAGCTTTGTCTATGCTCGCAAGTTTTTTTCTGCGGAGGCTTGCGGCTTCAAAAGCGAAGTGGGCTATGCGCTCAACTTCGTAGCGGCTATAAACCATTGTGTCAAAGCCTTTTTCGTTTTCTCCTGTGCCTTCTCTGCCTTTTGGCTGGCCAAAATAAACATCGCCTGTCAATTCCCTAACGCAGAGAATATCAAAACCATCGCCTACAATATCTGCCCTAAGCGGGCAGGCACTGGCTAGAGCTTTATACACTCTTGCGGGTCTCAAGTTGCAATAAAGTTTAAAGTGTTTGCGAAGCGGCAAAAGCGCGCCTCTTTCGGGTTGGAGTTCCGGCGGCAGTTTTTCCCATTTGGGCCCTCCAACCGAGCCAAAAAGTATAGCTTGGGCAGCCTCTGCAATTTTAATTGTGCTTTCTGGCAGAGGGTGCTTGTGCAAATCATAAGCCGCACCGCCTACCGGTGCCCATTCCAGTTTCAGCGAAAAACCAAATTTTTTGCCAGCGGCTTCCAGAACCTTAATGCCCTCTTTCATAACTTCGGGCCCAATTCCATCTCCGGGCAAAACCGCTATGGAAAATTCTTTCATTTATTTCCCCTTAGGCAAATAGGTAAATTTCCTTGTTTTCTGTGGTATGCAACGCATTGGCAGCAAAGGCCGTTCCTTTCACATTCCTTGCTCTGGCAAGGGCATTGCTCCTTATTTGTTTTGATATTCGGACAATCTTGAATTATAGCCATGATGGGAAAATAGAAAACATTATTGTCGCAATTAAATTTTTTTCACTTTTTAGGATTTTTTTCCCGTTTTTTTACGTCTAATATATAAAGGAGAAAAAACGTGACTCTTGAAGAACGCATATACCGTATTATACACGCAAGCGAGATAGAGCTTGTGGGTGAGGCATATATAGGGAAGTATGAGTTGAATGATATCAAGTCAATAAAAGATTTTATCATTTATAAATCACGCTTGAATAACAATGGGAAAAATAAAGTTTATACCAACGTTGATACTGGCGAGAAAATCACTCTAAGCCGAGAAGCAGGCGGAAAATTAGCTGGACATCTTGAAGATGGAGAAATATATCAAAAGTCTTTGGCTCATATTCCACAAATAATAGAGAATATGAAATTTTTGGAAGAAATGAAGCCCGAACCAAAGCCAAACAAAAAAAGTCCTAAATATAGCAAATACTCTTATTACATTACTGGAACGAATATAGAAGGCAAATCACACACTATATTAAGTACCATTGGGCATAATGAAAATGGTATTTATTATGACCATAATGTATTTGAAGGGACACCGAAAGAAGTATTTGCTCAGGCAAAAAATGCAACAAAGAAAAAATTTGATAGATTGAAAGAAATTTTGCAGAATATAGAGGAGGTTGAAGGCTTTTCCTGGTCCGAACCAGGGGCGCAACAACCATCCCCTACCGATAAATATACAAAAAATTCCCTCAAAATGATATAAAAATAGGCATATTTTTTGCATTCTAAATATTAATCTTTAACTTGGGGGTTTTTATGAAAAGAGCTGTGCTGGGAGGTCTTAGCCTAGAGCTTATTGATTTGTGCGACCTAGAAACTAAGGTTAAAAAAGCGAAAAAACGGAATAAAAAGCGAGCTTTGTCATAAGTTTATATATTCTATTCCCTATGAATAATATGAATTTTTCAAAAACTATATTGTTTTTGGCAAGCATCGCCCCAGCTGTATTTGCGCAGTATAAAGTTGTTCTTAACCCTTATGAAGGCGTTGATTGGGGTACTTATGGCAAATATAAAGCCGCTTTCCACGTTCACACAACCTCTTCCGATGGCGATGATAATGCAAGTGATATGCTTAAAACCCATTATTTGAGGGATTTTAGCATTGTAGCTGTGACAGACCATGGTGTTCTTACTGAGAGCTGGTCTGAAGAGCCTAAAAGAGCCGCGACTGATAAAGAGTTTTTGGCGTTTTATAGTAGTAAACCTAAAAAATACTTAACCAAGCAGGAAGAGAATCAAATTATCAATGGAGAATATGACCGAATAGACCCAGATAACATCACGAATAGAACACAGCCGGGCGGAATGATAGGGCTTAAATGCGGAATTGAGCTTTTAGCAAATGCGGAGATGTACACCAGTAGTGATACCCATATAGATATAGGGCACAGCTTTACTGCTGGCGCCTGTAATCTCAGCTATTCTAGCAAAGATTCAATAACCAAGGTATTGAAATTATCTGCGGCTGCAGGGGGTGTCAATTATATTCACCATCCCGGCAGATATACTGGCGGTGGGTACGCAGATGACAGCGCGGCTGGGGCAGCGATTTCAAATAACCGTATCTATATTGATAAATACGTTAAACTTTTAAAAGAAACAAGTGCCTTGGGCATGGAAATTATGAACAAACGAGACTACGAATCCAAATCCGATAGGGTACTTTATGATAATATACTTAAAGTGCTTGCGCCTGATAAAAGACCTGTGTGGGCTTTTTCAAGCGATGATTCTCACAACATAGATGAAGTAGGCTGGTCTTTTAATGTAATGCTTTTGCCAGAGCTTTCCGAAACTGCAACTATAGAGTCAATGAAAAAAGGGGCTTTCTATGCGGTGGCTCGCGTTGACCGCAGGGAGTGCATAAACCACAAATTCTTAGGTCAAGATACGCCAGAACGCAAAGCTACTCCAGAAGCAGCGAAGAACTTTTTACCACAATCTGTTCCTAGCATTTCCAAAATTGCAGTGGACAAAGAGAGAGGTATTATAACCATCACCGGAGATGATTACACTACCATAGAATGGATTGCCGATGGCGTTAAAATTGCGACTGGCAATACATTGGATATGAATCGCCAAGAATATGAGGGCAAAATATTTCATTATGTACGCGCGCAGTTGAAAAGCACTACGGGCATAGCTTACACCCAGCCTTTTTACGTTCAAAATCCAAATTTTAAAATTGACCCTTGGTACACCATACCTACAGGCCTCACCGCTCTTGAAGAAGATAAGCTATCAAGCGTTCTGCTACCCGCAGGCTGGGCTTGGGTTGATGGCAATCAAGCTGTAGAGTACGGTTCACAGACTTACAAGGCGATATTTACGCCGAGTGACCCAATGGTTTACAACACAGTTACCGAAGATGTGAGCGTAATGGGCAAACCCGCACACTTGAATATGTACGAAATTTCCAAAACTGGCGACTATTACTATTATCTTGGCAGAACAAATGCCCAATTTTTAACTGATGCTTTTGATATGTCGGCTTTAAACGGATGGACTAACGCGCCTACTTCTATAGGTTTTGGCACCACGCCAACGCCCAAGACCACAATACCTTCCGCTTCACGCTATGCTTGGACCTATTTCAAAAAACAATTCACTATAAACAATAAAAATTTCAAAATCAGCGAAATAATGAGCGTATCTGGAAGACACCAAATAGATGATGCTATGATTATGTATATCAACGGCATTGAAGTTTATCGTTATAACACCAACGGTTCCTCTACAGAAATAGATGCAACTGTAAATTGGAACAGCTACGCTGGAAATGCCACGACCGTGCAAACAGCAGCACAAATGGATTTTACAATAAACAGCGATTATAAGAACGGTACTACTCGCGATGCGGCGAGTCTCACGAATTTCAAAAAAGCGATTAAACCCGGTATCAATATTATCACTTGTGTTGTGGGGAACCAAAGCTCTGGCAGTTCCGACCTCTTCTTTGACTTGCAGATGAATATAACGGTGAATGAAAAAAATCCACAGCCTTTTACGGATATAAGCGGAGCATCTCTCAAACCAGCTACATATACTTTCACCGGCAGTGCGCAAAAACCCGTTCTTATATTAGGCACCAAAGATCTTGTAGAGGGAGTGGATTATGCCGCAAAATATACCAACAACATAAATGCTGGCTCCGCAGACAATGCAGCCATAGTTGAAATAACAGGCATGGGAGATTATATAGGCAATAAGGGATTGTCGTTTATAATCAATAAGGCAAACCAACCAGATTTGAGTATAACTCCTGTAACAGGCAAAAAGTTTGGCGATGCAGCCTTTAATTTGTCTGCCGCAGGCGGCAATGCAAATGGCATGGTGACCTACGAATTGGTGTCTGGGCCCGGCACGGTTACAAGTGCTGGCAGAGTTAGCATAACCGGTGCTGGAAACATTGTGATAAGAGCAACAAAAACATCTAATGAGAATTTTAATCCAGTATCGGCAGAAACCACCATTAAAGTTGACAAAGCCTCGCTTACGCTTGTAGCGGAGAATAAAACCGTTTCCGTAGGCGACCCTGCACCTACCTATACATACACGGTATCGGGGCTTGTGGGCAGTGATACAAAGGAGAGTATTATCACCACACAACCTAGCATAAGTGCGGCGGCTTTTAGCAGTTCGGTGGCTAATAAAACCTTTGACATAACCATTTCAGGCGGTGCAACTACTAGCCCGAACTATGAAATTAAAACCTATACAAATGGAAAGCTTACAATAAAAGATAAAACTCCAGTTAGCATCAGCGGATTAACCGCGCAAAATGGCACATACAATGGCAGCTCTCACATAGGCTATACTGGAACGCCAACATTTACAGGCGGCACCCCCACAACCGCACTAACGGCTAGCTACACGGGGCGAAACAGTACAACATATAGCTCCACATCCACCGCTCCCACAAATGCAGGTGATTACACAGTTAAGCTAACCTTAGATGATGATCCCGGTTATAGCGGAACAGTTAGCATTAACTTCACCATTGGCAAAGCATCGCTTACACTCAAGGCAGATAATAAAACCATTTCTGTGGGCGACATCGCTCCTACCACTTATACCTACACAGTATCTGGGCTTATTGGCAGTGATACAAAGGATATTATCACTACACAACCTACTTTAAGTGTAGCGAATTTTAGCAGTTCGGTGGCAAAGACCTTTGACATAACAATTTCTGGCGGAGCAACTACCAGCCCAAACTATGAAATTAAAACTTATGCAAAAGGAACGCTCACTGTAGCGAATAAAACTACAGTTGCAATCACAGGCCTAACCGCGCAAAGCGGCCCATACAATGGTCAGCCTCGCGTAGGATATAGCGGAACCCCAACATTTACAGGCGGCACCCCCACAACCCCTCTCACAGCTAGCTACACGGGGCGAAGCGGCACAACATATAGCTCCCCAGCCACCGCTCCCACAAATGCAGGTGATTACACAGTTAAGTTGAGCTTAGACAATGACCCAGCTTTTAAAGGTGAAGTTAGCTTTAACTTTGCCATCAATAAAGCCTCGCTCACTCTTATAGCAGACGATAAAACCATATCCATGGGCGACCCAGTGCCAATTTATACTTACACGGTATCTGGGCTTGTAAACCCCGATACAAAGGAGAGCATTATCACCACGCAGCCTATATTAAGCGTGGCTAATTTCAGCAGTTTGGCGGCGAATACCTTTGATATAACAATTTCTGGTGGAGAAACTACAAGCCAGAACTATACCATAGGAGCTCGTACAGATGGAAAGCTCACTGTGAATAGCGCAATCCAAGATTCAGTTTCATCGTCTATAACCCCAATATCTCCACGCTTGCAAAAAATACCGAGTTCCAACCGCATTGCGCAAATCAAAAACGGAATGGACTTAATGGTAACTAATAGAGCGGTGGTGGAAATTTACGGATTAAAAGGCAATTTAATACAAAGGCAAAGTTTCAAAAGCGGTGTGTATTCAATTTTGTTAGAGCATTTGCCAAGAGGAATTTACATTGCAAAAGCATCCTTTGGCAGCGAAACAAAAATACTGCGAATTGTGGTGAGGTAATTTTTTCTACATTTCTCCTTGCAATGAATTTTCCATCACTAAAAGAGCAAATGTCAAAACTCACACGCGGGGTACAAGAAATTGTCCCTGAACCTGAGTTTGCAAAAAAAATTCAAAAATCCATAGATACTGGCATTCCGCTTCGCATAAAGCTGGGTGTTGACCCAACCGCACCGGATATACATTTGGGGCACACGGTGGTTATGCGCAAGTTGCGGCAGTTTCAGGAGATGGGGCATCAGGTTATTTTGATAGTTGGGGATTATACCGCAATGATAGGCGACCCAAGCGGCCGCAACAAAATGCGCCCCCGCATCAGCCACGAAGTGGTTATGGAAAACGCCAAGGAGTATCAGGAGCAGTTTTTCAAAATAGTGAAAAAAGAGCAAACCGAAATTCGCTATAACGGCGACTGGCTTGGAAAAATGTCTTTTGATAAAATCGCAGAACTGATGAGCAGCATCACCGTTGCGCAAATGCTTGAGCGTGAAGATTTCAAAAATCGCTATTCAAGCCAAAAACCCATAAGTATGCACGAGTTTTTGTACCCTCTGATGCAGGGTTATGATAGCATTGCGATAAAAAGCGATATTGAACTCGGCGGAACAGACCAGAAATTCAATGTTCTGTGCGGGCGCGAATTGCAGCAGCGCGAGGAAATGGAGCCGCAAACGGGCTTGTTTATGCCTATACTTTTGGGTACAGACGGCGAGCAAAAAATGAGCAAATCGCTTGGCAACTATGTTGGCATAAGCGAGCCAGCAGATACAATGTACCATAAAATTTACAATATCACAGATGCTTTGGTTGAAAGCTGGTTTGAGCTTTTAACGGATATTCCCAAAGAGGAATATGAAGCTCTGGTAAAGGAAAATATTTTAAACGCAAAAAAAGAACTAGCTTCCGATATAGTTAAACAATATCACGGCTCCGAAGCGGCGGCGGCAGCCGCAGAAAAAGAAAAAGCCATTCACAGCGGAGATGTTTTGCCAAGCGACACCCCCACGGTGAAATTAACCGCTGGCAACTACGGCATTTTAGATTTGCTGGTTGCAGCCGGAGCCTTTGCCAGCAAAGGCGAAGCTCGCCGCATGATTCAAAACAGCGGCGTTAAAATAAATGGAAATACTGTTGCAGACCAAAATATGAGTGTCGCTGTGGGGAGTGGCGAGATTGTGGTGCAAGCGGGCAAGCGCAAGTTTTACAAAATCACATAACTACCAACTCTGCGTGCAATGCTCCTGCTTTTTTAATAGCTTGGAAAATTGAAATTATATCACGTGGCGCAACTCCAAGGGTATTCAAGGCTTGCGCTAACTGGCCGGCATTTGTGACCGCTGGAAAAACACGTGCTTCCGTACGTGGTTCCTGCACATTCAATTGCTGATTGTTTACCAGTGCCGCTTGCCCCAAGAAATTTGGCTGCGCTGCTTCTTGTGCATTGGCAATTTGAATTGTGATGCTTCCGTGTGAAACAGCAACTTCGTCTATTTGAACATTCGCTCCGCTCACTATTGTTCCTGTTTTTTCGTTTAGCACAATGCGGGAATTTGCATTTGGATTGAACTCTGCGGTTTCGGCACGTGCTATAAAAGACATATAGTCATTTCGCATATTTTCTGGCACATTCACCAATACGGTGGAAGCATCTTCTGCCCTTGCGGCGCCGGGAAAAACCCCGTTTATTGCATTTGCCATTGCCACTGCGCTTGTGAAATCTGGGCTTGAAAGCACCCAGCGAAGCGAGCCGGTTTTTAAGTCTGTGCTTTCAATTTCTTTATACACAACTCCGCCATTTGGCAGAGTTCCAGAATTGGTATGACCTTTTTTGAAGCTATTGCGGCCTGTTCTTGCAGAAAGCGAGCCAATGGTAATTGCACCTTGGGCTTGGGCGTAGTATTCGCCATCGGAGGCCTGAAGTGGAGTCATCAAAAGCGTTCCGCCTTCAAGCGAGCGAGCGTCTCCAAGGCTTGAAATGTTTACATCTATTTTTTTGCCTGGTTTCACAAAAGCTGGCAAGCTTGCGGTTACCATAACAGCAGCCACATTCCTGAGCCGCATATCTGCGGGATTAACCACAATTCCCATCTTTTGCAGCATATTTGCAACAGATTGAACTGTGAATTGAGTTCGGGTGCCATCGCCTGTGCCAGCGAGCCCAACTACCAGCCCATAGCCAACTAGTTGCTGCTCCGAAACGCCTTCCAGCGTTGCCATGTCTTTGACCCTTGCCGCGCTGGCATTGGAAACCAAAATCGCTAGCAAAATGCAAACGGCAATGGTTAATTCAATCCAGCCTATTTTGTACTTTTTCTCTTCGTCTATGCGCATACCAACTCCTTTTTTTGTTATGCAGGTTAAAAAATCCAATTAAAAAATCTTGTTATTAGCCCAGGTTTTTCCGCTGAGGAATTTGTTCCACTTCCAGAGTAGCGAATAACGGCTTCGGCTATTTTATAGCTATATATGGTGTTGTCGGGATTAATATCGTCAGCTCTTATTGTACCACTAACTTCCAAAATTTCTTCTTCACTGTTTATGGCAACTAGTTTAGAACCTTCAATTAGCAGATTCCCATTATCTAGGACCTCTGTTATGCGAGCCGTTACGGTTGCTTTTAATTCTCCGTTGCGCGCTGTGGCTCCTTTGCCATCGTAGTTAATATCTGCCGAGCCTTCAAGTCCAACACCTGGCAGCCAGCCAAAAAGTTTTTTGCCTATGGAAACTTTATGATCCACCTTTATGTCGTTCTTTTTTCCAGTTTGGGTTTTGGTATTGCTGCCCGCCTTTGCGGTTTCCATAACCAAGACTGTTACCACATCTCCGGCTTTTTTGCCTTTTTTATCCGTGTACAGGTTACTCCCGTAAAGGGAAGTGGGCGCAGAAAACGCGGAGCTAGCGAAGAATACCAGGGCTATAAAGCCTAAGTTATTCAAAAATGTAGAGTTAAGTTTCATACTTACTTGCTATGCAAAAACCGTGCCATTTTGGAAATATATATTTATTCCATACCCTATATCATACTCAAATATTTATTATTGCTTACTATATTTCTTCTATGGAAAACACTCTTATCTCGCGTAACTTAATGGAGGCTTTTAGGAACTTGTTGTGCGATGAGCGCAAAAGGCGTAGGCTTACTCAGGCTGAATTATCTGATAGAAGCGGTTTGAGTAGGCAAACTATATCTCTTTTTGAGAGTGGCAAAAGGATGCCAACGCTCTTATCACTTTTTCATTTATCAAAAGGCCTTAATATATCTTCTGTAAAATTTTTGTCTTTGCTCTCAAAAAGAATTAATCCTGCAAGCAACGAACACTGAACAAGTAGCTTTTATCGTTGTAGCTCCAGTAGGCTACCTTGTCTGTGCATATAATATGCTGGTTGTAAGCGTATAAATCATGGTCATATTCGCTTGCGCTCCACCAAACTGCCCAACAGCCGGCAAAGTTGAATCTGGAATCGTGGTCGCAAAAGCCGCCTGGCAGGGCGGAAAACCCGTATTTATCTTCGCCATTGCCAAGTCTCCCTTTCTCATCTTTCCAGCCGCTAACTGTTTTGAGGTATTTGCCTGCTGTTTCGCTTATGTATGGGCTATCTGTGCCGCTTGTGTTGTCTGCAAAGCGATACAGCTTGTCCCACTCCTCATTTTTTGGCAAGTGCCAACCTTTGGGGCAAGCCTTCATAGCAGCTGCCCAATCATACAATCTCCCGTATTTATCACAGTTAGCTGGTTTATTATCATAGCATTTGCTGCCATTTGAATTGTAGTTTAAGTTCTTAGCCATCCAAGTCTGTGTACCGATTTTTACCATTTTGTATTTCTTGCCGTCCCGACTATCAGTAAATAGCTTCTCCTCCTCAGGCTTGCTATCCGCAACTGTCTTTGAGCTGCTGCTTTTCTCTACAACAGCAGAGGAAGAAGAACTGGGCTCTCTCTTGACAACTGGTTCGTTGCTTACAGCCACTTTCTTCTGTCCGCAACCAGCAAGGACAAAGGCAAGCAGTAGCAAAATGAAAAGTTGGGGCATTTGGGGAATGTAGAAAATTACTTTACTATTTTTTACCTTTATGGAGCAAGAAAAACAGAATTTTAGCAGAAAGGAATTGGAATTTGCTGTTTTTTGCATTGAAAATATAGCGGAAAAATTGGGAAAAAGCGGAGATGAGGTGTACAAAATGCTAACGGAAAAAAGCGATATTTTGGATAGCTATATAATTCCGTGCTACGATGTTTTGCACACACAGGGGAAAAATTATATTGTAAGTGATATTTTAGATTATATGAAGAAGAGAGGGTTGATAGAATGATTTTATATCACGGCTCTTATGTGCAAGTGGTTAAACCAGATTTGTCGTTTTCTCGCAAAGAGTTGGATTTTGGCATGGGTTTTTACACGACATCCATTAAAGAACAGGCTGAAAAATGGTCTTTGAAATTCAAAAAAAGACAAGAGCAATCAACTGTTTCAACTTATGAATTTGATGAAAAAGCAATGGATAAAATTCGGGTTTTAAAATTCAATTCATATTCCGAGGAATGGCTTGATTTTGTTGTTTTATGCAGAACGGGCAAAAGTTTAGAAGATAATTATGATTTGATAATTGGAGGTATAGCAAATGACGATGTATTTAATACCTTGCAATTATTTTTGGATAAACTCATTCCTAAGCAAGAAACTTTAAAAAGATTGCAGTACGAAAAGCCAAATATTCAATATTGTTTTAAAAATCAATCTACTATTGATTCCCATTTGCATTTCGCAGGAAGTTATCAAATATGAAAGCACATCCCACATTATTGCAACTTAAATATGATGATGTTATTGAAACTCTAGCGAAAAAAGCAAATATTTCTCTTAGAGAAGCCTTGGATATGTTTTACAAATCGCCCATATACGAGGAAATTAGCCAAGGGATATCGGATATGCACTGTAGGAGTGATGGCTATTTGGCAGAGGATATTTTGCATTTTGCCCAAATTTCTCTAATAAAATAAAGAAATTTACACTTTTTTTAAAAAATTTCACTTTTCAGGATTTTTTTTCCGTTTTTTTACGTCTAATATAGTAGAGAAAACTTTAAACGGAGAATTGAAATGAAAGTAGTTTCAAAAATACTGAAAATCCTGATGCTTGGGGTTTTGGCAATAGCTTGCTCTTCTGGCCCTTATGAAAATCCAGATAGGCTTCATCTAGAAATGCTCGACGTTGGGCAAGGGCTTTCTTTTTTGATTAGGGGCAAGGGCTGCGATGTTCTTTATGATACCGGAACCAAAAACTCTGGCATAGACACAATGCTTCAAAACAGGGGAGTTAAAAGTTTGTGTTCCGTGGTTTTGAGCCACTGGCACGATGACCATGTGGGTGGCATTCCAAAGCTCGCCAAAGTGGTTAAAAATGGCGAGCTTCAAATAAAAAGGGTGCTTTTTGCACGTGATATTCCTTTGGAAAACGGAAACAGCGGTACCTCGCGGTTCAGGGATTCTTGCCTAGTTCTTTTGGAACAAGCCGGAATAGAAACCAGGGTCATTTCGCGTGGCGATACCCTAGCGGATTTTTTGCCTTGGACCGCTAGGATTCTTTTTCCGGTGGAAGACAGTTCGCTCACCGAAAACAATGCGAGCCTTGTTATGCGCATAAGCGATTCTCAAAACGCTTTTCTGTTTATGGGCGATTTGGAGGCAAAACAGGAGAAAAACCTTCTGGAGCTGGAGCCTCTTCTTGCAGCTTTTGCCTTGCAAATGGGGCATCATGGCTCAAAAACATCGTCTTCTTGGGATTTTTTGGCACAAGTACAGCCAAAAATGGCATTTATAAGCGCTGGCAAAAACAATTCTTATGGGCATCCTCACCCCGAGACTCTGGCTAAACTTCGCCTAATTTTGCCAGATACAACGCAAATTTACCGTACAGACAGGGATGGAAGCGTTAGCGTCCAGTGGGTGTATAAAATGGGGATGTGGAGGGAATAGAATTTACTATATTCAAAAAATATGCCCAGCACACGTTGGATAAGAAATGTAACCGTAAATGGCGCCAAATGTACTTTAGAAATAATGTTTGGTATGCAGCGCATAGGAGATCGCTGTTATGTGCGCATAAATCAGGAGCCAGAGTTGTGGTTTACGCCTTCAGCTGATTCTCGTGATGAGATAGTCAGTGAGGCTATGCAAATTTTATTCAAGCGCTTGCAGGGCGCAGAAGTATTAAACTTAGATGGGACACCTTTTCAATGGGAATAAATCCTCTTTACCTCGCCATACACGGTCATTTCTACCAGCCGCCAAGGGAAAATCCCTGGACCGGAATTGTTGAAATGCAAGAAAGCGCGGCTCCTAGCCACGACTGGAACGCCAGAATAGCAGATCAGTGCTATTCTCCCAACGGAACCTCACGAATACTTTCTTCTAGCGGACGCATAGAAAGGATAGTGAATAACTATAGCTACATGAGCTTCAACATTGGCCCAACGCTGATGAACTGGATTAGAACTCAAAGGCCAGATGTTTACAACAACATAAAAGAGGGCGATGTGCTCTCTGCCGAGCGGCTTAACGGTCATGGAAATGCAATAGCCCAAGTATATAACCACATGATTATGCCGCTCGCCTCTGCAAAAGACAAGCTAACGCAAATTCGCTGGGGAATTCAGGATTTTGAGTTCCATTTCAACAGAAAACCAGAAGGAATGTGGCTTGCCGAAACCGCTATAAATATGAACACCGTAGTGGCTTTAATAGAGGGCGGAATAAAATTCACAATACTCTCGCCAAAGCAGGCGGCAATGTTCGGGGCATTGGATAGCAAAGAAACCCCTCCTGCATGGGTAGATTGCCACAATGGCAATATAGACACTACAAGGCCATATAGGATAATTCCCAGAGATTCAAACGGAAAGAGAATTTGCGAAGGGCATTTAGACGTATTCTTCTACAATGCAGAGCTATCCAGCGCGGTTGGGTTTGAGCATTTGCTGAGAAATGGCGCAGATCTCGGAAATAAAATTTTAAATGCAAGAAACAAAACCAAAACCGAAGACCAATTGGTTTCCATTGGAACAGATGGAGAATCTTATGGGCACCACGAGCCTTTTGGCGATATGTGCGCGGCGTGGCTTTTTGAGAAATTCTGTCCGCAAAATAACATTGTCCCTGTGAATTACGGTTGGTATTTGGAAAAGAATCCACCCAAATATGAGGTGCAAATTAAAAATGCTCACGATGAAGGCTCTTCTTGGAGTTGTGCTCATGGTGTTGGCAGGTGGTATAGAGATTGCGGATGTTCAACAGGTGGAGGCCCTGGCTGGAATCAAAAGTGGAGAGACCCTTTGAGGCAGGCATTTGACAGAGTGAAAATGGTTGCAGACGAAGTTTTTGAAAGGGAATTCCCAATTCTGAGCGATTTTAAATGCTGGGATGCCCGCGATAAATATGCTTATGTTTTGGTTGAACCCGAAAACCCCGCTCGCCGAGAGGAATTTGCAGAAGCCATGCTTCGTACGCATACAAGCGAAGAAGATAGAACAGATATGTTTTCTCTTTTGGAAATACAGAAATTCTGCCTTTATTCCTATACTAGCTGTGGTTGGTTCTTTAACGACATTGAAGGTTTGGAGCCAGTGCAGAATATGCGTTATTGCTTGAGGGCAGTGGAGCTTTTGAACAAATATTTGCCAAACGAAAATGTTTTAGAAAGCGAAGTTCTAACCATTTTGAGCAAAATAACATCAAATGAACACCGCAAAACTGGAACGGAAATTTGGACTGAATGGGTGCGCCCAAAAATACCAGTTCCCTGCATTTTAATAGCCGAAGAAGCTGTGAAACTGCATTTGGAATTGCCATCCCAGCCCTCGCCGCACATAAAAGTAAACTCTATGAAGAGCATGGATAATCAATTAATTATGAATGCCACTTATACACACCCAAATACTTACGAAAATAAAACCGCAAATGTTTTAGTGGCTACCGATTCAATTGGAAGGGTTAAAATTGTGCTGCAAACGGTGAGCGCAAATTTAAAGCGCATTCCGATTTTTATGGAAAAAGAGGCTATAGACCAAACAGATTTTAAAAACCTTTATCCAAATGCTTTTGTGTTTCGCTTGCATGAACTTCCGCAAGACATTTTGGCGGAAATCAACGAAATACACTCAAGGGTCAAATTATCTGCTATTAGCAAAGACTTGCAGAATTTCTACGATAAGTTCAACATAAATCTGGATTGCCTTGCCGACCGCTCAGACTCACTTGCTGTTTCGCTTAGGCAATGCATGATATTTAATTTAACTGTAAAAATAAGGGAGCTTGCACTTGAAGCTCTTTACAATGATTCTGCCTCTGCCTTTGAAAAAATAAAGGAGATGAAAGAAGAGTTTGATTCTTTGCGAGTTCCTTTGCAATACACGCTTCTAGATAAATTATTTACGGAACGTTTGACAAAGCTGATATCAAGGGTTCAAGAAATGCAAAACCAAACTTTGGATAATAGCGAAAATCTTAAAAAATTGGTTAATAGAATAACAGAATTGATAACCATAGCAGATTGGCTTAATTTGGATATAAATAAAAACTATCTGGAAAATCAAAGTTATGATGCTTATTTGCTGTATAAAAAAGAACCGGCAAAATACACTATTTTGAAGCAGATGTTTATGTGGTTAAATTTTGATGCTTAAAAAAAACCTTTTGCTTTAGGTATTACAGGCTTTATTTGCATTGTGTCTTGTTGTATATCTTTCTTTTTGAGAGCTTGCAAAAATGCTTGCCCGGTCCATTCTTCCATTGAAAGCCTGTTTCGCAAAAGCGCAACCAAAATATGCATAAGCATTTCGCAGTCGTAAACAGCGCGGTGCATAGATTCGTCTTTTATTTTAAAATTTATTTCGTTTCTAGATTCAAGGGCTTTTGTTATAACGCCCAATTTGTACTCTGGAAGCTGTATTGTGTTGCGGGCTATTTTTAAGCTATCTAAAATTGGCAGCTGCGGTGCAGGAACGGAGTGTTTTCCATAGGCTGTGCTTAAAAATTTGGTATCAAAAGGGGCATTGTGCGCAACGAGGCAGTTTGCATCATCGCAAAATGTTTTGAATTTTTGCAAGACTTCTGTAATGGAAGGTGCAGAGGCAAGCATTTCATCTGTTATGTTGTTTATATTTACTGCTTCGTTTGGCTTTGATGCCTTTATAAAAGACTGAAATTCCTCTATTTTATCTGGAACTATTTGCCCCCTGCTCTCTTTTACGGAAAATTTCACTCCGCCTATTTCTATTATTTCGTGTTTGTTATCGTCTAAGCCTGTGGTTTCAAGATCAAAGGCAATTATTTTTGCGAAATTGTTCATAATGTTCTCCTTAATTGTTAAGCAGGGAAATCTTTTAACAAAAATAAATCTTTGCCATCTAGTTCTATATATCCACTTTTTACAAGGGCAGCTAATTCTCTATTTACCGTTTCTCGTGTGGTACCGCTCATCTCTGCCAACTGCTGCTGGGTTGGGCGATTTTTCAATTTTACTACAGTACCATTGTTGTGTGCTACTTTTATACCCCTTTCTTCAATGAATTGCATTAGGCAAGATTTTATTCTTTCTTTAATGGTACTCATGGAAAGTGAAGATATTTGCATATATGCTTTGTTTAATTTTTGTGTTGTTTCTTTTAAAAAAGTGACGAATAATTTTTGATTGGTCGCTATTTCGTTTATAAAATCTTTTCCTTTGAAAATTATAATGGAACATTCTTCCTCGGCTTTAACCGAAATAAAGCTTTTGCCACTTTCATTGAAGAGTTGTATTTCACCAAAAAAATCCCCGATACCTAGCAAATTCAAAATGCTGTTTCTGGAGTTTTTGGAATCTGAAAAAACTTTTGCTTGCCCTTTTGTGATAAAAAATATAGCTCTGCGAGCATCGCCTGCAAGCATAATGGTCTCTTCGTGCTGAAAATTTTGGAGAGTGGCTATTTGCGCAAATTTATTTAATGCAGCTTCATCTAAATCGCTAAAAAAATCTATTCGGCGGAAAATATCCAGGATATTAACCTCAGTATTTTTTTGCAATTTTTTAGATGACATAAAGCGGTAACATAGAAAATTTAGGGAATATAGAAGAACAATGATGAGGACAAACTTGGCACGAAATTTGCACATACTTTTTATATGAGAGTATCTGATAATTCAATGGACCGTACCGGCTTGCTTTTAATGGATGATTTGTGGCAAAAAACCAACAAATACAGCAATAAAAGCAACATAATGGATGACTTTGCGCCGACTAATCCGGCTCTTACTAAAGCCATGGCACCTAAACCTAACTGGGATTATTCCATTCCCAGCAAAGACACTGCGATGTCTGAAGAAGAATTTGAGAAGGCTATCAAAGATTTGGCTTTAAAGGTTGCAGAAAAAGGAACGGCTCTTGGCAATGCAGGAGATGGCAGGGCAGCCTATAGACTTGAAGAAGCAAAATTGATGACAAAATACCTATCTGTGGTCTCTCCAGATCGCAAAACGGCTTATGAAAATAATTCCTACCAAGAATTGATGGTATATGCAAACGGAGCTTGGTCAACAAAATTCACACCAGGCGAATTAACGAGGTCTGCTAAATTTTACGAAGTTTTCGATAACACCATAAAAGAATACGAAGCTGAAAATGGCCAAATCCCAGCAGGCTCCAAAACTTCCAGCCCATATAAAGATTTGCTAACAGAATATAAAGCATATAGTTTCCTAAATGCCTGGGCATAGGAATTACTATATTTACATTCCTATGCGTTTTTTTCCCATTGTTGTGCTGCTCGCTTGCGCGGCTTTTGCTGCAGATGTTTCTTTTGAAGGAACTTTGGATGTAGATTACGGAAATTATTTAGAAAAGAAATTTACGGTAAATAATGCCGCAAATCATGATTTGCGAATAAAAATGAACGTAGATTTAGACGAGGATGTGCGTGCTGTTGTTGGTGCCGCATCTATAAGCCGGTATATAAGCGCCGATGGCTCTAACCAGTATTCAAGAATTCGCCACAGGGGAGAAGCCACTCCCATAGGCTCTGACTCGCTTCGCCTAAGCCCCTTTTTATTTGATGGATTTTCTTTGGAATGGACAGTACGCAGGGATTTAACATTCATTTTTGGAGATATGTTCTATTCTTTTGGAAGCTTCAACTATTATTACTGGCGCAATCCCGATTATTATGCTGCCGTGCTTACAACACAAGGCGTAAGGGGGCTTGGCGTTAGGCTTGGCAAAGATGGATATGTATATGTTGGCGCAGGAGATTCAAACAATAAATCTGGCAGGATTGCCGCAAGTTATGCTTTTGCAGTTCCAGGCATAAACCAGGTGAACAATAAATTCACAATAGCCCCTATGTTTGACCTTATAAGAGGTGGTGGCCGTTTCCACGGATATACTATTGGTGCTGATGCCAATTATTCCCGTAGTTATACGGATTTGAATTATGCCATTCGCGGTATTTGGGGCTTGCATCCAAGTCATGGAAGCTATGTAAACACATTTACTCTTGAACCCAGCTTCAACTACAAGAATTTTAACCTAGCAAGCACCTGCTACTGGGCTTTGCTTTCAGATTCTACAGAAAGTTCAAAGCCGCTTACAGTTGAGCAAACATATACAACAGATGAAAGGCTAATTTATATTGAACCATCATATTCTTTCAATAAAAAATTCAGTATGGGCATGGGTTTTGAATGGCACAAGCCAGATGCTGCCAGTTGGTTTTTAATTGCGCCTACAGCTTATCTTTACCCAACCGCAGGCGTGGATTTATCGTTTTGGATAAGCTATTCAATAGTGTCTGGGCCGGATAATGCTGGATTTGGGATAAGCTCTTCCGTGAAGTTTTAGCTTGTGCTAATCTCTTTGATAGCAGCCGTTGCCGGTAATGGCGTTATAGGAAAAGACAACAAGCTGCCTTGGCATTTGCCGGCAGATTTGCAATTTTTCAAAAAAACAACCATTAACCACCCCATAATAATGGGTCGCAAAAACTTTGAAAGCATAGGCAGAGCCTTGCCGGAACGAACCAATATAATTCTAACCAGAAATAAAGATTTCAAAATTCCAGAAGGCTGCATAAAAGTTCACTCGCTAAAAGCAGCTTTTGACATTGCAAAAAAAACCGCCACAGACGAATGTTTTATTATAGGCGGCTCAGAGATTTACAAAGAAGCTCTCCCTTTTTGCCAAAAATTATACATAACAAGGGTGCACGGAATTTTTGAAGGCGATGCTTTTATGCCCGAATTTGAAAAAGAATTTCGCAGAGTTAGCTGCGAAAGTCATTTTAAAGATGAAAAGAATAAATGGGATTATGATTTTGAGGTTTTAGAGCGGTTTGTTCCTTCTAAACTCAACCAAATTTGAAATTTCGCCGTTAAGCTCATTCTCTTTTAGCAAATCTTCCAAATGGCAGGGCATTCTCCAGCTCCAGTTTTGAGGACCAATGGTGCCGGGTACATTTACCCTGTCTATTTCTGGGTTTTGCGGAATGAATTTTTGCGAGAGTGCCATAAAATCTTGAAGGGGCAAAATTGCAACAAGGCTGTTTGAATGGAATAGGTTTTTGATTATGGTGTTCACGTGCCCTGCATTCAAAACTTCTGGCGCGGAACCGTTTTGCCCAATATGCTTCCAGTAAAAATTCTTGTCAAAGTCGTGCTCTGTCCAAAGACCTAGGAGAGTGGAGGAATCGTGGTTACTGGTTGTGCAAACAGAGAGCCTCGGATACTGAGAAAGCGGTACATAAGGCTGCCCGGCTTGCTTCCAGTCGCGGTGCCAGCGTTCAACCCTTAGCGCCAAAATGCCAAGGTTTTCCAAAACGCCCGGAACGCAGTTTGGCACTGCGCCCAAATCTTCTGCGCACACTAGCATATCGGCTTCTTTGGAGAGCACTTCCAAAAGTTTGTGGCCGTTTTTTCCCCACAAATCTTCTTGAATTTCCTCATTGTGCTTCATTATGTTTTTAATGGTGTTTCTCTCGTGTTCTGGCAAGGTGAGCAATACAGACGAATTATACCAATACCAGTACGGGTGAAGTTCCTCTTCTCCACTGCTAGGTGTAAATACCCTGTCCCAATAAACATTCAACAGAGCATCCTTAATTGGCTGCTCTTCTTCCAATGCCATAATTGAACGCTCGGAGCGGAATTCGTTTTTCAAGATATAGCGACCATAAGAGCCTTGCAAAGGCTCAAAATATTTTTGCTTTGCTGCTTCCGTATCTGAGCCAAACCTGCTTTGTAGTTGTTCATCTCCAAAATTCGGGTTGGTTAAATAATGCACGGTTTCCCTTGGGATGCCGGCTTGCATAAGTTCGTTCATGTAAATTGGAATGGATGGAACAAAATGCCCCAAAATTCCGGTGAATTCCTGTTCTGGCACCACCCATATTCTAAAAAATCCGAGAACGTGGTCTATGCGGTATGCGTGGTAAAATTTTGCAGCGTGCTTAATTCTATCGCGCCACCAGCTAAAATTTTCCTTTTCAAGGTTATCCCATTTGTAAGTTGGGAATGCCCAGTTTTGCCCACTGTAGCAGAACATATCGGGTGGAGCTCCGGCACGGTTATCCAAGCTGAAAAATTGAGGATAATGCCAAGCATCTGCGCTATCTTCGTTTATTAAAATGGGAATATCGCCTTTTAAGCGAATGCCTAGTTTGTTGAGTTCCGAAACAGCTTTCAAAAATTGTTCTTCTGCAACCCATTGCATCCATTTTTGAAACATAACATCGCTGGCTTTTGGTTTTTCCTTTTTTTCCCAAAGTTTCCAAGCAGCTTCGTGGTTTTCGGCTTTGAGGGAGCAAAAAACGGCATAAGAATTAACCCATTCGTTATGCTCCAGCCATTTTGTGAAATGCTCATTTCCAAGAATTTCGTGCCTTCTTTTGTTGAAAACTTCGCGCAAGGCGTGGCGTTTGAAGCGAACAACGTCCACATAAGGAATGCGAGGATGTTTCATAAACTTCTTATTGTGTTTCTCCAGCTCCTCGCCTAAAATCTCCTCTGCGCCTTCTATTTCTTGCAAGCGTATATATACGGGATTAAGGGCGAATGCGCTTCTTGCGCTATAAGGGCTTGGTTCTTCGCCGGTATCGTTTACCGGCAAAAGCTGGATTAAATCTAGCCCGCATTTTTTTGCCCATTTCCCAAAGGGAATAAGGTCTAAAAACTCGCCTATGCCAACGCTATCTTTTGAAAGCAAGGAAAACAAGGGGACTACAACGCCTGTTTGATAAGAGGATATTTTACCGTAATTCATGAAGGTAATATAGAAATTTTACACTTTGTCGGGGGACTTTTTGTTGTTTTTCCTTCTATTTTACTTTTCGCCCGCTTTCTATTTTACTTTTCGCCCCTTTTTCATTTTACTTTTCGCCCTTTTTCTATTTTACTTTTCGCCCCTATAAAAGAGGAAGTTTAAAATGGCAGATTATTCGCGTTGGCGTATGGATAATGTTAAAGAGGCGCTTAAAACCCGCCGTGTTGTGATTATATCTGGAGCTAGGCAAACCGGAAAAACAACGCTTACTAAAGAAATTCGGGGTAATGGCAATGTTTTTATGCCCTTGGACAAAAAAGACATTTTAACCGCCGCCCTTGATGACCCTGCGAATTTTGTGAAAAACAAGTCTGGGACAATGATAATAGACGAAATTCAAAAGGCACCGGATCTAATTCCAGAAATCAAATATGCTGTGGATAACGACAAACGTCCGGGGCAATATTTGCTTACAGGCTCTGCAAATATAAAATCTTTGCCAAGTGTCTCGGAAAGCCTTGCGGGCAGGGTAAAGAACATTCGTTTGCGACCCCTTACCCAAGGAGAGATACTTCGCAAAAAGCCCTCTTTTTTGAAAATGGCTTTTAACGGAGAATTTCCAAAAAAAATAAGCGGCTACGACAAAGAAGCCATATTTGATTTAGCGTTTAGAGGCGGCTACCCAGAAGCGGTGTTGTTAAAAACGCAAAAGGAGCGAAAGGATTGGCACAAGGATTATTTGGATACCTTGATAGCAAGGGATTTGAAGGATATTGCAAATATCAAGAGACAAAATTCTTTGCGAGAACTCATAAGGGTTTTAGCTTCTTGGTCTGGCAAGTTTATGGATTTGCCGCCTATTTGCAATGCCCTTGGGTTATCAAAACCAACAACTGATTCTTACATCAACGCTTTGGAAGCTCTTTATTTGTTTGAGAAGGTGGCTCCCTGGACAAAAACAGACTATGACCGCGTGGGGCGCAGCCCAAAAACTTATGCGACCGATACAGGTTTAATGACATCTGTCCTCGGTTGGAATAAAAAGGAAGTTATGCTGAATTCAGACCGTGCTGGAAAGCTGATGGAAACTTTTGCGTTTAATGAATTGGCGGCGCAGGTTGATTTAGATAGTGCATATTCTTTGTATCAGTACAGAGACCGAAAAAACAGGGAGATTGATTTTATTGTGGAGCGTGAAGACGAGGCTTTGATTGGCATTGAAGTGAAGGCAGGGCAAAGCGTTTCCAAGGAGCATTTTGCATCGCAGATTTGGTTCAAGGAAAATATAATTAAGGGAAAAAAACCATATTTGGGAATAGTTTTATATTCTGGGGAGCATACGCTTTCTTATGGCGATGGAATGCTGGCTGTTCCCATAGCGGCTTTGTTTGGTTTTTGACATAATGCACTTTATCCTTCAACCAAGCTCTTGAAAATGGTTTCAATATTTTTAGCAAAATCAAAAATCTCTTTTGCCTGCTCTACCGAAGGAATTTGACCATCTGGCAAAATGCCTATATTGCTCGGGTATCTGGATTCGGAATAAATTTTATTTATTTTCAGTAGCATATCTTCGTCAATCCCTAAATCTTTAACGTTCTTTATGAATTCATATAATTTTACCAAGTCGTGTATTTTGGGGAATGATACTTCGTTTTCAACTAAATATGCCTTAAAATACTTTTCAATGGTTTGCTGTGAATGAAAAGCTACTTGACCCGTTAATCTTGGATCACTCATAGAGTAATCCGCGAGTTTCATATCATTTTCTGCAAAGAATACCCAGCCTTTCGTGCTACCTTTCATAGAGAATAGACCCTGTACTGTTTATTTCCTTTACGAAAAAATCGTTTTGCTTAATAAGGTATTCGTATTCTGCTTTTGAATATGTTATTAAATCCATTGCTATTTTTCTGTTGATATTTATGAGCATTTTGGAAATAGGCATATCTCGCTCTATTTTTTCGTCAAGGTTTTTAGCCATTTCTTCTGAATCTAATACCACAAGCACATCCAAATCACTGTTTTCTGTTGGGTTGCCATTGGCGTAAGAGCCGAACAAAATAACCCTGTAAGGCTTCATTTTTTTGAGCCTCTCGGTCATTTCTTCTACTAAATACCAATTTTTTTCCAAGACAGACATAATGAAAAAATAGAAAATTAAACAGAACAGAAAGAACGCCCATATATAAAACCTTTACCAAATGTCTGTTAAGACTTATTTGTCTGAACCCTGATGACCCCGATTAGAGGATTAACAGGATATCTCTATTATGGCGGAAAAAATAAGAAATTGCATTATTGTTCTATTACAGACCTCATTATAATTTCTTCAAATTTATTATAAGTTTCTACATACTCATCAAGCATTTCTGTTAATGAAGGGGTAGGTGGGTCATTATTATCTTTACTTATTCCCAAATCTTCTATAGAACGAAGTTTGAATTTTTTATTATATTCTCCGCATTGTTTTTTTAAATCTCCTGTAATTTCATCATTTTGATTGTTCGTCATAATTAAATTTTGCAGGGCAATAATTTTTCTATTCTTAAATTCCCCAACGATATTAAGCAGGCCTCTATTTATATATGTTGTACGCGGCGAACCAAAACTACCGAGCAAAAAAACCTAATTATCAAATCCAATCCGGCGATTATATTAAACCCTGATTCAAGTTTGTAATGCTCTCTAAATTTTGGATTATCTATAACTATATATCCTTCTCTGGTTTTTTTAATTTTTTTGTTTATTGTAGGCGTTTCCACTTGCTCTGCATCAGCATTTTTACACGCTTGTTTTACAAAGAATCGCAAGAACTTTTTGAATTTAACGTAGTCTTCTTGCGAAGCAACTAAGGTTTTATTGCTCATAACTGAACTCCTTTCCTTCTCCGCTTGTTTTTTACCCTCGCAAAATCTCCGCAGAGAAATGAGATTTGACAATGTTTTCGCACCACCACGGTGCAAATTCTTTCGCCCGCAACATACGGGAACGCCGCTCATTTCGGCTTCGCTCAATGAGCGCGGTGGTTGAGCGTAGCCGAAACCAACGCGCTCTAGTCCTGCAAGCAACGAACACTATACAAGTGGCTCTTACCGTCGCTGTACCCGCTCACATACTCGTAGTTGTAGCTCATGTACCGTATGTAGGCGTTGTAGCTATAGTTCTCACTGGCACTCCACCAGTTGCCGAGGTAGCCGGCATTGGGGGGGCACAGAAATCATTTAGGGAGCTTGCACCGCAAGCCTTAGCGTTAAATGTTGTTTTGCCGATATTGGTCATATTAGGGTAATATAGAAAACGAAAGCGGCAACTTCACCAACTGAGGCGGTTTGCGGGAGAGTTTTACGTCAATGGCGGTTTTTACGGCTTGGCGTTCTTCAAAAGAGAGATTTTCTTTCCATTTGTATTCGTAGTTTCCGTTTTCATTTATTTTTTTGCCCAGAATCCCAAAGAGAAGACCCGCTTCGTCTTGATAGACAATCCATTGGTTGCCAATGCGCAAAACATTTGCATTCACAATTTCGCCATTGTTGCGCACCACGGTGCGATTACTGATTTGCACTTCATCGCCAAGGCGAATTTCTTCTACATAAATGGCACGCAAACGAGAAAAGCCTTCTTCTGCGGAAGCTGCGCCGCTTTCCAAATCCGCGCAAAGGGCAGATGTTCTCTCAAGCCTTATTTCTGTGTCCCAGGGTAAGCTCGTTTTGATGAAATTTTCCAACTGCCGGCAGTGAGTTGCTAGCTGGGCGCATAGAGCTTTGCGTGTTGCATTTACATTTTCAATTTGCGTTCCAGCAACAGATACCAAATTTTTTTCCTTTTGCATTTCGGCATTCAATTCGGCTAATTTTAATTTTAATTCCTCAATTTCACCTTGCCTGCGATCTAGGTCTGTTTTTTGCCGTGCTTGCTGCTCCCTGCCAAATTTCTGCTCTGCTTTTGAAAGGGAATCTGTTTGGGTTATTTGAGCATTTATTTTTTTTATATCGTTTTGAATATTTTGCCTTTCTGCAAGCAAAGCGGCTTTTTGTGTTTCAAAATCATCTGCGGCAAAAGCTGCGGGGATAAGCAAGAGTATAACTATGAATAATTTTTTCATTGTGAGGTAATATAGAAAAAGTTCCAATCATATTCATCCTCGCGCATTCTTCTTAGTCAATGCCCTCAACACCCCAAACAACGCGGATAATTCCGCTTGGCTTGGGTTCAGTTTTTGGAGCCATATTGAAAGAGAAGCCTTTAGCCAAGGGAGGTTTTTGTATTTGTCGGTTAAATTTTCGGATATAAAATTTTCAATGCTTTGCATTTGCTCTATGGTTGCTGGTTTTCTATGAGTTATGGGCAATTTATTTCTCGGTGCCATGCCCTCTCCCAGCAAGCCAGAGCGGCAAAGCTCGTAGCTCGCTACGCTAACCGCATGAGATAAATTTATGCTCATCTGTCCGGCAACGGGTATTTCGCATTGCGCGGCGCATATTTCCACTTCTTCAAAAGAAAGACCGCGAGATTCCCTGCCAAAAATAAGGGCCATTGTTCCGGTTTTGCCTTTTAAAAGCGGCGGCAATTCTGCGAGCGAGTAATGAGGAACAACAGTGTCAAAAAGCCTGCGGCTAAAAGCAACGGTATATGAGCAATCCGCTATGGCTTCTTTTAGGTCTGAGAAAAGTTTTGCGTTATCCAAAATTTCTGCGCTTGAATGGGCGGTATCGTAGCATTTTTTTGGCAAGGGTTTGGATTTGCGAACAATGCGTAAATCGCTTAACCCATTGCTCCTCATGCTGCGAGCCACAAAGCCAACATTATGAGGATGTTCCGGCTCTACCAATATTATGGCAAACATTATTCCACAATTTCCACAGCAAATATAAGTGTGGCATCTGGAGGAATTGGGCCGGCTCCGCTTGAACCATATCCTAGATTTGGAGGAATAAACAGCAAACGTTTTTCTCCCGTTTTCATCCCTACAAGCCCCAAATCCCAGCCTCTTATCACGCGCCCAGCCCCGAGCTCCAAAGATATGGGGTCATTCCTATCTCTTGAACTGTCAAACTTTGTTCCGTCTATTAGCCAGCCAGTATAATGCACATTAACTGCATCTCCGGCTTTCATCGGTTTGCCGTGCCCCTCTTTTTCCACAAAATATTTTAAACCCTCTGAGCCAGAAACCCATTTCACAAAATCCGCATTCGGGAAAAAATCCATAGAAGCCGCAAGCTCATCGTCATATTCGGCAGACTCTGCTTGAATGCGGAAAATAAGGGTTGAATTTGGCGGTACATTGCTCATCGCCACAGGGCCATAAGCCATGCTGGACGAAATTCTAAACCATCTAACGCCACCTTGTTTAATAGACTCCAAACCGAGCTCCAAGCCCCTTATCATTTTTCCCATTCCCAAAACCGCTTGAGCTGGCTTTCCAAAATCTTTGGAGCTCCCAAATTTGTGCCCGTTCACAAGCCACCCTGTGTAGTGAAATGTCAGTTCCATTCCTGTGCGAAGCTCAGTACCAGTTCCTGAAATTTCATCAAAAATTTCAATGCCGGGCCTCAAGGTTTTCCATTTTATTGAAGAAGGTTTTAGCAAGGTATCTGGCTCCAGAATTTTTTGCGCAGCCACGAGCTCAACCTCAAATAGCAAATTTGAATTAGCGGGGATAGGTCCCATTTCATTGCTCCCATAAGCGAGGCTTGCCGGTATTTTCAACCTGCGAATTTCTCCCTGCTTCATTCCCTCAATCCCAATGTCCCAGCCTTTGATAACCTGCCCAGCCCCAAGTACAAATTCAAGAGGCTCGTCTCTATCGCGGGAACTGTCGAATTTTGTGCTGTCCATTAGCCACCCTGTATAGTGCACCTTAACAAGCTGCCTTTTTTTAACAGGCTCTCCGCTGCCAGCTTTAATGGTTTTTATATCCACATTCTGGGCAAAAGAATATCCTATTGCAAAACATAAAAGAAATGGAACTATGAATTTCATTGCTCATGAATTTAGAAAAATTTCATTTTTTTGTAGACTTTTGCTGAGTTGGCTTTTTAGGAGCGCTTTGAGTGGAGTTTTTTGGCGAGCTCTGCTGAGTTGTTTTTTTTGGCGGGCTTTGTTGAGTTGTTTTTTTAGGTGGGCTTTGAACTGTTGCGCTTTTTTGGGCGTTTTGGTTTTGCGCTTTGGCGGCTTTTGCTTCCATATACATTTTTATTGAATCTGCTGCACGTGCAAGTTCTATTTCCATAGCATCGTTTATTGAATCTGTTGCTCGCGCAAGTTCTGCTTCCATAGCGGCATTTATTGAATCTGCAGCACGCATCAACTCCATTTCCCTAACAATCCTTATGGAATCTGCTCTTTGCGCTGCCAATTTAGCTTCTGCAGCCTCTTGTTCCTTTTGCTTGTAGCTTGTAGATATCATAAAGAAGAAATAGGTGGCTAAAACAAGAAACACTATGGAAAGAAAAGAAATCAGCCGTTTTTTATGCCTAATTTTCCAATGAGGTTTTGAAAGCAAAAAAGAGTTTTTCATCTTTTCATAAGCGGCTTCAAAATGCTCAGGGCTTAGGTCTATGGAATTTATTCTCGTTATATCTTTAATATCGTTAGGCAATCTTTTGGGGTAATTAAAATCTTCCATCATAAGAGGGACTATATTCCTCTTTGCTGCAAGGGCCCAAGATATCTCTATGCGCACCCAATCATCCTTTGGGTTGTAATCCGATTCTGAAAAGCAATCAAAAATACCAGTATTGAGTATTATTATAAAATCCTTGCATTTTTTAATCCTTTTTTCCAATTCATTGCAAAAATTTCCATTTTCCAAAGTATCCAAATCAAAAGAAACAGAATAGCCATCCATCTTTAAACGCTCATAAATGAGCTTTGCGGTATCGTATCCGCCTTTCCGCCTATATGAAATGAAAATCTTGAATTTAGCTGGCATTGGTAGTAATATAGCAAAATCTCATATATTTCTACATTTTCCTAATGCCCACCGACACTCTCCCCTCTCTAGCCATATCCTTTTCCAAGAAATGGGAGAACGCAAGCAATGAAAAGCGTGAATCGCAGAATTTTTTGCGTGATTTTTTGAATATTTTTGGAATAATCCTTATCCCTTCCGAACATTTTGAATATGAGGTTTGCAAAAATGCTGGCGAGCGAGGCTACATTGATTGCCTGATTAAGGAGAAAATCGCCATTGAAATGAAAAGCAGAGGTGAGAATTTGGACAAAGCGTTTATGCAGTTGAAAGAGTACGTGCAGTGGCTACCGGAGAATTTTATCCCAGAAATTTTGATGGTTTGCGATTTTGAGACAATTATTTTGGATATTGATAAAAAGAAAATTGAGTTCAAAACGAAAGATTTGCGAAAGCATTTGGATTTGTTCGGTTGCCTTTTGGAAAAAAACAAGGATTTGCATTTGCAAGAACAAATTGAAGTAAATGTGAAAGCCGCTGAGAAAATGGCAAAGCTCCACGATGCTCTGAAAGACTGCGGCTACGCTGGGAATCATCTTGAGGTTTATCTGGTGAGGCTGCTGTTTTGCCTTTTTGCGGAAGATACTGGAATTTTCCCAAAGTACTCATTCTTGGAATATATAGAACGCACGAAAAAAGACGGCTCCGATTTGTCGGAAAAAATAGCGAGGCTTTTTCAAATTTTGAATATTTCGGATAAAGACAGGAGCAAAAAGACGAACTTGTCCAGCGAGCTGCTTGATTTCCAATATATAAATGGCGGTTTGTTCTCCGATAATTTGGATATTGCGGATTTTACCGAGAAAATGAGGAATACTTTGATTGAGTGCGCCAAATTTGATTGGAGCCATATTTCGCCTGCGATTTTCGGTGCGATGTTTCAAGGCGTTGTGGATAAGGAACACAGGCGTGAACTTGGCGTGCATTACACGAGCGAAGAAAATATATTGAAACTCATAAATCCTCTTTTTATGGATAACTTGCGTGAGGAATTTGAGAGTGTTAAAAATTCGCCGAAAAAACTTGACGAGTTTCACAATAAAATCGCCTCACTGAAATTCCTTGACCCTGCCTGTGGCTGTGGGAATTTTTTGATTATAAGCTACAGGGAGTTGCGGAGGTTGGAGCTTGAGATTTTGAAAAAGAAAATCGGCAAAAACAGGCAACTGACACTTGACATTATGTGGAATTTGCTCCGCGTTAATGTTGAGCAATTTTGCGGTATTGAGCACGAGGAATTTCCCTGCGAAATTGCAAAAGTTGGTATGTGGCTTATAGACCACCAAATGAATTTGGAAGCATCGGATTTGTTCGGTTGCTACTACGCTCGCCTTCCGCTTACGCAAAGTGCAAAAATTGTGTGTGGAAACGCTCTGCGAGTTGACTGGGAGAGCGTTGTGCCGAAAAGCGAGTTGAGCTATATACTCGGCAATCCGCCGTTTGTTGGTGCAAGGCTTATGTCCCCTGAGCAAAAGGAAGATATGCTGAATATATTTGGGGCAAACTTCAATGGAGTTGGAAATTTGGATTATGTCACTGCCTGGTATAAAAGAGCCGCTGATTATGCTCTTGGCACAGATATAAAATGTGCTTTTGTTTCCACGAATTCAATATCACAGGGCGAGCAAGTTGCTCTGTTATGGAAGCCGCTTTTTGAGAAATGCAATGTAAGGATAAATTTTGCCTATAAATCTTTTATTTGGAACAATGAAGCGAAAGGCAAGGCGGCTGTGCATTGCGTGATTGTGGGATTTAACGTGGGGGCACACCCCGTCAGCTACGCTGACACCCCGCTAGAAGCGGGGAATAGAACAGCCCTTTTATTTAAAAATTTTAAAGACATTCGGAGTTTGCCTTATAATAAGAAGTTGGATAAATTGGCTAATGAGAAAAGGAAGGAAGGGTGGTTGCACGAAGTTGTTATTTGGAATAAGTTGAAGCATAAGCAATTTTTGGGTATGGATTTTTATAGGCAGCAAATAATAGGGAATTTCATCGTGGATTTTTATTCCCCAAACGGAGGCGTGGTGATAGAAGCAGATGGCAAATCCCACGAAACGAAAATTGAATACGATGCAAAGAGAGACGAATATTTAAAATCTTTAGGTCTTATAGTAATACACATCCAAGTAAAGGACATCTTAGAAAATATGGACAAAGTATTAGAGCATTTAAAAGAAGAACTAGAAAAATTTAGTAAAGAAAAATTCCCCGCTTCTAGCGGGGTGCCTGCCGCAAGGCAGGTGGGGTGTGCCCCGCCGAAGGCGGGGAAGGTGTATATCCGCGAAAATGCAACTCGCTCAACAGAACACGAAGCGTTCATATACGAACCCGACGGCTCAAAAATCCGCACAAAGAACATAAACCCCTATCTAATAGATGCCCCCAGCATTTTCATAGAAAGCAGAAGCAAGCCCTTGTGCGATGTGCCAGAAATAGGAATAGGGAACAAGCCTATTGACGATGGCAATTATCTTTTCACGGAAAGCGAAAAAGATGAGTTTTTGAAAAAAGAACCGCAAGCTGCAAAATGGTTCAAAAAATGGATTGGCTCGGATGAGTTCATAAACAGATATTTCCGCTATTGCTTATGGCTTGGCGATTGCTCGCCAGACGAATTGAGAAAAATGCCAGAATGTATAAAACGTGTTGAAGCGGTAAGGCAGTTTAGGTTGGATAGCAAGAGCGATGGAACACGCAAAATAGCAGAAACGCCACGCCGTTTCCACGTAGAAAATATGCCACAAGGAACATATATAATAATTCCGCGAGTATCATCTGAAAAGCGGAAATATATTCCGATTGGCTTTATAACGCCAGATATATTAGCTAGTGATTCAGCACATATAATCCCCAACGCAACTCTTTACCATTTCGGCATTTTAACATCTAGCGTACACAACGCTTGGACGCGGGCAATTTGCGGTAGATTAAAAAGTGATTATCGTTACTCAAAGGATATTGTGTACAACAATTTTGTTTGGCCCAATGCAACAGATGAACAAAAAGCAACGATAGAAAAATTAGCACAGGGCGTTTTGGATGCAAGGGCGAAATTCCCCGAAAGCTCGCTTGCGGATTTATACGACCCGTTGGCTATGCCGCCAGAGCTGCTTAAAGCACATAGGGAGCTTGACAAGGCGGTGATGAAGCTGTATGGGTTTGGGAAAGATGTTAGCGAGGCGGAGATTGTGGCGGAGTTGATGGGGAGGTATCAAATTTTACTTAAAAAGGATGATTTAATATGAATGGTGAAACAATCAAATCATTGAAATAATAATTTTGTATATTCTTACAAAGAGGAAAATATGGATACAGAGTTTGTTGATTTAGGAGTCAAATTGGCTGAATTAGCGGTAAAAGGAACTGCAACTGCGGTTATAACAAAATTAAAGACTATAAAAGAGGAAAAAAGTATTGAAAAAATTCGCAATACTTATGACGAAATAATAAGTGAACTTATACAAGAAAAAGATGATGCCGTTCGTATAGCACAATCATATAAAACAGAACTAGATCGTATTGATATTAGCGATGAAAATATGGTACATTTAAATAATACAATTTCACGGTTACTTGAAATGCTAAAACATTTCAATCATGGATTAAATTTAGATGATTTTGAACAATTAAAAGAATTGATACACGTGGATACCATAAAAACTATGCAATTATTAGGATTCAATTACAAGGATGCCATCGGCAAACCATTCACTAATTTATGTGCAAATGCAATATTATCTTTGGGAAATAAAAACGGACAAAATATTGGTCAGAATAAGAAAAAATAATTTATATTTATTTTATAGCTTACTATACCATTGGATTTATTAAAAGCACATAGTTTTAACGAAGTTATGATAAAAGTTTCAAGATGAAACATAACTTTCTTTATTTTTTGTTTCAAAATGAAACGTAATTTAATAAAAACTGCGAAATTTGCTCATAAATGGCTTGGCACATAATTTGCTTTTATTTTTAAGTATAAAACAATATCAGGAGATATAAAGCATGGCGAATAGAACAGGAAATTATACAGCGTTTTACGTAAATGAACCTTTTAATCAATCTAATCTTAGTGCAAATGCAACTAGAGATTTTATCACTTATAATCAATTGAGAATGTGGAAAGGAGCAGATAGTTCTTTCCCTTTTGTAGATTCTCATGATAAAAATTATAATGTTCGTGATAGTAGCGATTGGGAAAGTACATTAAAACCTAGATTGCACGACCGATTAAATAAATCGAAAAATATTATATTAATTTTAAGTTCTATTACGAAAGATTCACGAGCATTAAGAGAAGAAATCGATTTCGGTATAAACACAAATGAATTGCCCGTAATAGTAATTTATCCTGAATATAGCGAATGCAGTGAGATTGCAGAAGATGGAAAAAGAATCAAAGATAGTATTGAAAAATTGTGGAATAGTGTTCCTATATTTAAAAATTCTATGAAGAAAGTTCCAACTATACACATTCCAAACAAGAAATCTATAATAGAAAAAACTTTGAATGATAGTGATTTCAATGTAACAACTAAATGCGATCCTGGAATATTTTTCTATTAACTTTGTGGGTATGAAATATGAAAACATTTTTGCATAACATTACTTATGCCCCTTTAAAATTTCTAAAAGAAATAGGGGCGGCTCTTGGAATTCTCCTTGGTTCATACCAAGGAATTACTATTTTCTTTCCCAACTTACTAAAAGATTTAGTTGATTGGAAAGTTTTCCTGTCTATTATTTTTATTTCTATAATTTATGGTCTTTCAAGAATATGGAAACCTTCAAAGATAAGTTTTAATATACCGCATACAAATACAACTATTGAAATTTTTTTCGGAAATTTATTTAAACAAGATGGCTGGAAAGTTGTTCCGGTAAATGATTTTTTTGACAGTAAAATTGGTAAACCTGTATCTAATAAAACCTTACATGGAATTTTAATTGAAGAGCATTTGAAAGGAAATTCTTTTGATAATATAGTTGATAATCAACTAACAAATATTCCATCAGAAATAATCACTAAGAAGAACGATGAAAGGCAAAGACGTTACCCTATTGGAACAACAGTAACAATGGAAACAGATGGTAAATATCTATTATTTGCCTTGTCAAAAACAGACCCAGAAACTTACAAAGCTCATTGTGACGTAGCAATAATGTGGCTTGCTCTAGAAGGACTTTTAAAACTAGCAAAAATAGAATCAAACGGTGATCCTATAAATTTCCCGCTTATTGGAAATGGGCAGTCAAGCGTAGGATTAAGTGAGAATGATTTGCTTAATTTATTAATTTTATCTATTATTACGGAAACCAAAAAACAACAGAGAATTGCCGACAAGATTAGAATTGTTCTCAAGAAAGATTTATTTGAAAAGTTAGATTTAAGAGATGTAAAACAACGTTGGGAAAAATAAAATATGGCATACAGAAATGGAACTTATGTAGCGTTTCATGCAAATGGAACAAATATACCGGGAGAGTCAGATATAGATTATTATAATCTATTGAAAGCTTGGACTGCAAAAAACGATGACGACTTCTCCATAATTAATAGCCATGACAAAGTGTCGGCAGTTCGCGATTCTAGCAAGAAAGTTACTTTAATAGCTTCGCTTCAAGCACGACTTCGAAATTCTAAGAATATGATACTGATCATAGGGCAAACAACTAGATTTGATAACGATTGGGTCCCTTTTGAAATTCAACAGACTGTGGATATTTATAAACTTCCAATAATTGCTGTTTATACAGATTACGATACAATATTCGCTCCTGAAAAATTATATCATCTATGGCCATATGCTTTGACTACTCGTATAAATAATAGAACGGCCCATGTTATCCACATTCCGTTCAAAAAACCACTTATTGCAGATGCTATTGAACAATTTACCTTTGATAATTATCCCAAAGGTTACGGTCTAGGAGTTTATAATCAAGAAACTTATAAACGAATGGATTTAATTTAAATGAATTATGCAAATTTATCTAAGTATTAAAAAATTGATACTCATATTTATAACTACTATTCGATAGATATGATTTCCACTAAACCAAAAAAATGGAGATAAAATTACCGTCCAAGGAATAGAGGTACAATATAAACAAATGAATGGAAACGATTTTATATCGTTGACAGATATAGCAAAGTATAAAAATGCCGATTATCCGAGCGAAATCATACAAAATTGGATGCGTAATCGTGGTACGTTAATACCTCAAATTCGAGGTAATTGGACAATGAGTACTAGGACAAAAGCACCTAAATTAGCAAATTCCCCGCTCCTAGCGGGGTGGCAGCGTAGCTGACGGGGTGTGCCGCCGAAGGCGGAGCAATTTTATCTGCGAATGCAATGCGGATCTAGTCCTTAAAAGAGGCGGCAAATACGCAACTTTCTTTGCATTATGCAAATATAAACGCTGCCGCCTTTGGCGGCCACACCCGTCAAGCCAACAAGTGGCTTGACACCCCGCTAAAAGCGGGGAATTTTCACCATTTCAATTCTTCAGCAGCAACAAAATAACCCTACTAATTATTTTCTATATTTAACCTCCAACACAAGGGAACTACACTATGACTTTTGCTTTTATTTGCGACCCGCACTTTCAAAAGAAGGTGAATGCCAATTTGGTTAATGGAGAAATTCCAAACCATAAAATTATAACATTAACCGCGAATGAATTTTTGGAGAGCGGCAAACTGCCAGATGGCATTTCTGGGCTTATAATTGAGCGCGGAACTTGGCAAAAGAACTTTAGCCTGTTCCGCTATTTTGGGCTGTTGCCGCAGATTGAAAAGCAAAACCTAGCTTTTATAGCAAGCGCAGATGCCGAACTTAAAGGCCGCTCGGCTATGAAAAGCAAGGAATTTATCATTCAAAACAACATTAACCCAGAAGAAGCGGCTGTGCAACTCAACCGTTTGCAAGAGCTTCCGCCTCCGGCATTCATGCATCCTAAATCAAGGGCTATAGCCTAGCAACCAATGAAAAAAGTCACGCTTGAAACAATTTTAGACAGGGCGTGTTTTTTTGGATTGCGAGGTTTTGAGCGTTCAGACCTAGCACAGGTTCTGCCAGAACTGCAAGGCAATAAAAAAGGACTTCTCATAGAACCCCTGAATAATGCGCTTTTTGAACAAAACGCTTTTGGAAATGTTAATGCCATTCCGAATTTCAGCGAAAAAAATGGATGGCAAATAATTTCAAGCGATTCGCATTTTGAATACAGCGAGGAAAAAATTGTTAACTGCTATGCCAATATAAGCGCATTGAAAAGAAAATTCGAAAGAATTGCCGTGCTGCTGCCGCAGAATAAAAATGAAAGTACAGACAAGGTTTTAACTGGCATTGAAAATTCTTGCCTCGCTGTTTTTTGCAAAAATGATTTACAAGGAGCAAAAATAGACGACTTGCTAAAGCTCAAAATTGCACAAATAAATATTCCTCAAACGCCGCTGTTTTTAGCTGCAAAATATGCCTGGGTTTTTACCCTATTGCTTTGCATTCTGCCATTTTTCATAGCGAGCCAGCCAGATGAGCAGGTTAGCAATTTGCGCAATATCGCAAGCGAAGTTCAAAAATATTCCGAAAAAGGCGATATAGTTCATGTTTTTAGAGAGGGCGAATCCTTAACGCAAATAGCGCGATTTGCCATTGGCAAATACAATTCGCTTGTTAGTACAGAAGCGATGGTCAAAGAATATTTAAAAGACAATGAATTGTCTTTGGATAGTAAAATTAAAATAGGCGATACTTTGCAATTAAAGTTGCCAAAATTCAATAACCCACAACATAAAACCATGCAAGGAGCATGGAATTATTTCACGGGGCTATTAAACGATAGCCTTGCATACATAACGGAACTATACAATCCCAGACCAACCGCCACTGTGCGGCGGCACGATGGAATAGATGTTGCGGGGCGCAAGGGAACGCGAATTTTAGCGCCTTTTAGCGGAACCGCATGGACTATGGAAGATGAACGAGGCGGTTTGATGATTGCAATAGCAAGGGAAAAAGATTTGCTCGTTTTTATGCACTGCGAACAGCGATTTTACCTGAATGGCCAAGCGGTTATGGAAGGAGATCCAATAGCCTCTGTGGGAACCTCTGGGCACACAACGGGGCCTCATGTACATATTACCGTAGGAAAAATAACAAAAAGCGGTGAGCGAAATATTGGAGAATTGAGGTATAATATTTTAAATCCATTTGAATGGCATAAGGAGATATGAATATGCGAAAAAAAGTTTTTGTGTTTATGGGCGGTCCAAGTTCAGAACACTCAGTTTCTTTGGTTAGCGGAGCTGGAATGATTCGTGCTTTGGATGCACATAAATATGATGTACATCCGGTGCTAATTGAGCGCAACGGAGAGTGGACTTGGGGTGGCAAAGCTCTAACTCCTTATCAGGTTCAAAATTTTAACGTGAACTTTTTTGCAGGCGCAGAAAACTCTATCCAAAAAAAAATGCGCCCTTCGCTTGAAGAGCTAAAACCCGTGGATATTGCCTTGATAGCTTTGCATGGCCGCTTTGGCGAAGACGGCCAAATTCAAGCAATGCTGGAATATGCAGGCATTCCATACACAGGCAGCGGAGTACTTTCCAGCGCATTGGCTATGGACAAAATAAAGAGCAAAGAAATTTACAAAGCAAATGATATTCCAACTGCAAATTTCAGGGTTTGGCAGTGCGAAAATTTTTCAAGAGAATTAATAGAAGAAGCATTTAAAAATTTGGGTTCACCCCTTGTGATAAAAGACCCGCTAGGCGGGTCTTCGCTTGGCATGGGTTTTGCAAAAAACATTGACGAGGCAGGCAAGCTGTGCGAAAAACTTTTTGAAAATGCCAGCAGGCTTTTGGTTGAGCAATTTATAGCGGGCATGGAGGCGAGCTGCGGTTATATTGAAGGCTGCGAACCGCTGCCGCCCACAGAAGTGAGAATGACTACAAGGGAATATTTTGATTTTGAGGCAAAATACAATGGCGAAGTTATAGAGATTACCCCTGCGGAATTTCCTGAGGATTTAATAAAAGAAATTCAAAATATAGCCCGCAAAGCTCATCAAGCTCTTGATTGCGAAGTCTATAGCCGCACCGATGTTCGCATAGATAAAAACGGAAAACCTTATGTGCTGGAAACAAATACCCTCCCCGGCATGACCCCTACTTCTTTTTTGCCGGCACAGGCAAAGCATATAGGGCTGGATTATTCCGCTTTGGTGGAAACATTGCTGGAAAAAAGCCTAACAAAATCAACAGGGCGGTAAGTAATTTTGGCTTGGCGCAAGCCTTCGTGCCCCAAATCTTGCTCTCTGTTTATGCAGATTATGCTTTTGGGAATGCTCTTTGCAAATTCCTGATTTATGTATTGATAAATGCCCTTGTAGCTATCCATTGCTTTTTCAAAATGCACCGCGAAACTCTTTTCATTAGCAAGTACTTCGCCCTGGCAATAACCAATGGGTTTTCCGCCCACATAAAAAACAAGGCCGGCAAGTCCAAGCTCGCAGTGCAAATTCAAAGCCTCTTTTGCAGAAGCGTAATCGCTGTGCTCCCCTTTGCTTTTTTCCCATTCATCCAAAACCAGCAAAGCATCTTTTATCGTCTCGCTTACAATGAGTTTTGTTTCCACATTTTCCGGAGAATAGGTTTTTATAAAAGCATTTACCAAATTTCTCTTTTTCTGGAAATTTTTTCCAAGGAGCTCTGCCAAATCTGTTCGCAAATACAAATATTCAAAATTATCCCTATCCTCCACCAAAGCAACAGGGCTGTGCAAAGCCTGCTTGCTGGAAATATTTTTCCAGTAATCATATTTTTCTAGCAGCTCGCTTAAAGTTTCCTTTGGCGGAACCTCTCCAATTATCGAAAAAAACGTTTTGCCTTTATCCTTTCCTGCCACAAGCAAGCTGTTGTTTAACAAAGATACATTAAACTCATATTTATTGCGAAACAGATAAAGATTTGCAAAAGTCAATGCGGAAATATCGCTTTTAGAGTCCAAAACAATTTTTTGAATTTCCTCCTGCAAGCCTAAACTAACAGGGGCGAAATCGGGATATGTTGGCAGGGTCATTCTTCAGCAGGAGCAGGTCCAACCGGCAAGCTAAAATTCTCATTCAAAACTGCGCCTTGCCCGCCAGCGTTCAAGGCTTCTCTTAAAACCGAACCCTGAGAGCCGGAGTCTTGCTTTGTTGCCATAACGCTTAGAGTTAGCACAACTGCAAACAAAGCCAGCGCAACGTAGCGGGTTAGCTTTTGAATGAAAGTGGCAGCACCTGCCGTTGAAAAGGCAGATTGCGCCGTAATTCCACCAAGGCCGGCCAAGCCGCCCATTTTATCGTTCTGAACAAGGACGAGCAATATAAGCAGCACGCATAAAGCTACGTGCGCAACAATCAAAACCCAAAAAAGAGCACCCATTATATTTTCTCCGCTGCACTAATTATAGAAAAAAACGAATCGGCTTTCAGGGATGCGCCGCCAATTAAGCCGCCATCTATGTCTTTTTGAGCCAAAAGGCCATCTGCATTGTCTGGTTTCATGCTTCCGCCATATTGAATGCGAATTTCCTCGGCCACAGACTCGCCATATATATTTGCAACCAGAGAGCGAACATACTTTTGAGCCTCCTGTGCCTGCTCGTCTGTTGCCACCACTCCGGTGCCTATGGCCCAAACAGGTTCATAAGCAATGACGGTTTTTAAGGCATCTTCTTTGGAAATATCCTTGTATGCCCCATTGACCTGCGTTGTTAGAACACTTTCCAGTTTGCCGCCATTGCGCTCTTCCAGAGTTTCTCCAATGCAAATAATTGGTTTTAAGCCTGCGCTTAAAGTTTTTTTGGCTTTTTTATTAACCGTTTCATCCGTTTCGTGAAAATACTGCCTTTGCTCGGAATGCCCTATAATAACGTATTCCGCGCCAATTTCCTTTACCATGTCAATGGAAACCTTGCCTGTGTAGGCTCCTTGGTTTTCCCAATGAATGTCTTGAATGGCGAGTTTCACATTGCTGCCCTTTATAACATCTGCCACTTTTGCAGCGGCTAAATATGTGGGCGCAATAACCACTTCGGTTTTTGAAATGCCTTTGGTTTTTGCAACAATTTCCTGCGCAAGAGCAATGCTCTCGGCTGGAGTTTTGTTCATCTTCCAGTTTCCGGCTATTATGTAAGAACGCATATTTTTTCTCCTATTTTTAATGCTAAGTCTTATTTTCCAAACGGACTAAATCGTCCACAACCTTTCTCAAGTTTGCACTTAAATCATTTAAACTCTTCATTGAATCTTTTGCATCCACCATAGTATGCTCAATAGCGGAATGGGCATCTTTCACCCTCTTTAACTTCAGGGAAAATTCGTCCATTCTTCCTATGGCTTGCTTTGCGTGTTCATTCATAGCGTCTGTGGAACCCACAATTTCTTCCAAATTGCGATATGCTTCGTTTATATCGCCAGACATATATTTTATGTTTGAATTAATGTATTGCGAATTGGAATTTATTTCCGTTATGCGGGTTGCCACTCCACCTATGGAATTGTTCAAGTCTAGAGTATCGGCATATATTTTTTCGGTGAGATTTTTGCGTTCTGCGGTAATTTGCGCAAACGGGACAATTTGTTCATTATGCAGATTTGCAACTATCACTTGAACGGCAGATATTTTGTTGTATAATTCTTCTACTGTGTTGCATATCTTTTCTGTATGAGTTGTAGAATCTTTTGTAAGGGTTAAATATTTGCGAACATCACCTATTTTCACAGCTATAGTATTAAGGTCATTTAGCAAATCCGTAGAAAATTTATCTATTTCATTTATCTTGCCAAATTCCCTGTCGGTTGCAAGGCCAATATCGTTTACAGCCTGAGTCACCGATATAACGCTGTTTTGCATGTAATGAGATTTTTCGTTGAGCTCTTTCATAGATTCGCTCATTTGCAAAATGGAATTTTTTATATCCGTTGTGTTTTCGGCAATGTGCGAGGTTAATTTTTTTAACCCATCTAAATTGATGTATATTTCTTCTATGCCAACCGCCATGCCGTTCACATTGTCTATAACATCTTCTGAATAAACAGACATTTCCACAGTGCGCTGGCCAACCAATTTGGCATCGTAATCCACAATATCCAACATATCGGTGCAAGAGCCGCTTAAATCAGAAACATTGTCTGCGCTAATGCGCACATTATCAATAAAAGAACTCACATTGCGAATCAAGGCATTGATGTCTGCAGCCAGAGTTTTAAGTTCTTCTTGCGAATTTAAATCCATATTGAAATCGCCAAAGCGAATACCCTCGCTTGCCAATTTATGCAAATAGGCAGACAAATTATTCAAGGGAACAACAAATGAATTCATTTGCCGGAAAACCATAAACAAGCCTATTAAAAAAGAAACGAGCATTATGCCAAACAAATTTCCTATAAGCTTTAGGCGGCTATCTTTGAATTTGTTCGTGAAAAATTCGGCTATCTTGTTGATTTTGTCTGAATAGTTGCCTGTTGCCACAACCCAATCCCAGTCTTCAATGTATATGCTTTTTGCAAGACCCTCCACAGCAGGAGAGTTTGCGCTTGGCTTAAAGTATTTGAAACTTGTAGAAGAAAAATCTTTGCTAAGAGCTTTGTCTATCATTTCTTTAATGAATTTTTTGCCGTTTACATCTACCACTTCAAAAACATTTACATTTTGCGAAACAACATTTCCAAGCGAATCCATAAACAAAATCGCTTCTCCAGTTCTTGAATTTAAAATAAAGTAAAAGCCATTGTATTTTTTGCCGTTATGGCTGTTAAACTCATAAATGCCGCGCCCCCAGTGAATTTCCTTTAGCAATTCTACTACCTTGCTTTTATAACTTTCTGTGTTTTCTGGTTCTCTGCGGGATAAAATCACATAAGGATGCACTATGGCATAAGCAATGTTGAGCCAAGAATCCATAGCCTCGTCATGGTCTGTTTGCAATATCTTGTTAAAGTTCTCTATGCTTTCTAAATCGGAATCTTTAATTATTGAATAAACCAATAGACCATTTATCAAGGCAAAGAGCAGCAGCACTGCCAACATAGATAAAATCATTCGTTGCGAAAAGTTCACAGTGGGAATAATATAGAAAACGATGCATTAAAAAGGCAGCCACACCGCAAGGGCAAGCAATGTAACAGTAGCCACTCCGAGGCTTGTGTTTAACAAAAATGAGGTTTTATCGCGTTTTTTTATTTCAGTGCCGCCATAGCTCCAAATGAAATAAATTATGCGCAAGTAATAGGTTGCAGAGATAACAGCTAAAACAAAAGCCGCTATGGCTATGCCCCAAACAGCAGGGCTTTCAAAAGAAGCATTCACAAGAATGGCAAAAATTCTAAACTTTGCCAAAAAACCTGCCGCAACCGGCAAACCGGCAAGCGAGGCCAAAGATACGCTAATGCAAGCTCCTAAAAAGGGATTTTTGCGAGCCACGCCGTGCAAGTCTTCTAAATCATCGTAGCTTGAATTCATAAGCGCAGAAATTCCAGCGAGGGCGGTGATTGAGCCCATTGCATAAGTTAATAAAAAGTAATAGGCCGAGCTTAAGTCCATAACTTGCAATTTTGCAAAATATGAATAAGAAAAACCGAGCAAAATAAAACCGGCATTTGCAACCGCGCTAAAGGCCAAAATGCGCCTGGCAGAAATTTGAGCAAGACCTGTTAAAGCACCAACAATAATGGAAGCCACTCCAAGGCATAAGAACAAAACGGCCTCGCGTGTAATAACCACAGAAGCCGTGCTGCCAAATAAACCAAGCCATATAGCCCCAAGCCCTAAGAAGGCACCTATTTTCACAACGGCTGCCATATATCCGGTAACAGGTGCAATTGCGCCGGTGTAAGCATCTGCAACCCAAAAATGCAATGGGAATGCCCCAACCTTAAATAGCAATCCAAGCGTGAGCATAAAAATGGCCGCTTGATAAATTGTTTCACGCCCTTCCAAAACGCTGCCGCCAATTAAAGTGCCGCCGGTTGCCCCATAGAACAATGCTATTCCGTACAAAAACACCGCGCTTAAAGCCGCGCCGCTTATGAAATATTTAAAAGCCGCTTCATTGCTCTCTTTTGAATTGCGGTTCATAGCAACAAGTGCGTAAATTGGAAAGGAAGCTAGTTCCATTCCCAAAAATAAAGGCATTAAATCTTTAGATAAAACCATTAGCATAATGCCGCCCGAAGATAGCATTAGGAGAGAGTAAGCCTCGCCGCATAGAGTATCTCTGTTTTTCAAAGTGTTTTGCAGGGCTGCTGTTCCAATGGCTCCGCACAAAATAATTGTATAGAGAAAAATTTCTTTTATGTAATTCATTGAAAATAAATTCCAAGGATCTTCAAATTCGCCAGAAATCAGCTTTGCAAAAACGGCGGAGATTGCTAAAAACAGCATATTGATCCAAGGCAAAATTTGGTGTTTTCCATCTTTGCTTAAAAAAGTTTCGGCTATAAGCGCAAACACAGAACCAACGCAAAGTGCGATGATAGGCAAAAGAATTTTTAAATTGTAAAAAGCAGTTTCAGTGAACATCGCCAGTATCCTCCAAAGTGTCGTTTGCAAAGCCTTCTTCTATGTTCTCGTTCTCCGGTTTATTCATTTCAATTCGCAAAGATTTAAAATACTCTTCAAATTCCTGCATCTCTTGCTCGCTCAAAGTGTGAATTTCACTGTCTTCAGAACCAAAAGAATTCAATATGGGAGCTGGATGCAAGCCGAAATAAATTATAAAGATTATTATTGGAATTGTTGCCGCGCCTTCTACAAAAGAGAGGGAAATGCCCTGCCTTGAATTTTCTGGAACAGGCCCAAATAGCACGTTTTTCATAAGCCTTAACATATATGCGGCGGAGCATATAATGCCAATTCCACCTATGACGGCAAAAAATGGAAACCTAGAATAGAAAAATCCCTGCAAAATCAAAAACTCGCCCACAAAACCAATGGTGCAGGGAATTGAAACCGCCGCAATTCCAATAAAACCAAAAATTGACGCATAAATGGGATTGGTGGAGGCAAAAGCTCCATATTGCTTTATGTCTGTGCTGCCGGTCCATTTTTGCACTATGCCGCTTAAAAAGAAAAGCCCGCCTGCCGTTAAGCCGTGCCCCACAAGCATAACGGCAACTCCAGCCTCCACTGCACCGTTAAAGCAAAACAAGCCGGCAACTGCAAGGCTTAAATGAGACATGGAACTGAATGCCAAAAGTTTTTTCACATTTGTTTGCTTTAAGGCGAGAATTGCGCTGTATAGCATTGAGATGAGCGCAAGGGATATGAAATAAATGTCGTAATTTGAGGCTTGCAATGTATTCCAAAAAATTTCAATTACCCAAACCGCAAAACCAAAAACACCAACTTTTGCCATGGCTCCCGAAAGAATTGCAGAAATGGGGTAGGGTGCTTCCGAATAAGTTATGCCCTGCCAGCTGTGGAATGGAAAGATGGGAGTTTTCACGGCAAACGCCAGCGAGAATGCCAAAAGCAAGGTGATTTGAATGGAAAAGGGCAATGTTTTCAAAGTTTCTGCCAAATCATAAATATTATCGCTGCCAGCTTTAATCACCAAATACCAAGCACCAAAGAGCAAAGGCACGGAACCTATCAAAGTGTAAAGGGTAAACACCAAAACGGCGCGCCGCCTTTTTAAGCCTCCATGCAAGGCTATTAAAATTGCCGCAGGCAAAACCATTGCCTCAAAGAAAAACAAAAACTGCACAATGTTTTGAGCAGATAAGAATGCCCCTATTATTGTACCTTCCAGTATAAGCAGCCCTATTGTGAATTTTTTTATTTCAAAACTGGGCATTCCTTTGAAATAAGCAAAAGCCAAAAAAGAGAGCAGTGTTGTGAGCCAAGCCATCCAAAGCGAAAGCCCTTGCCCGTATAGCGAAAATTCAAAATTTATGCCGAGCAGAGAAAACCAATCATAAGAAGGGGATTGCTGCCCGCCAATCATCACCAGCGCAGTTGCCAAAGCAAACTGAACTGCCGTGCAAAAAAGCCCAATGCGAAAAGAGGAATTCACATCTCTTGAAGAAGCCGCAAGCATTAAGCAAGCGAAAGCAAAAGGCAAAATGAGCAAGAGCAATATTAACATAGCTTACCTTATAAAAAATACCAAACAATAAATTAAAACAACCGAGCAAATTACCGAAAGAGCAAGCTGCATTCGCAATTTATTTGCTTGCATTGTCCTAAGCCCTTCCGCGCAAATTGCGGGAATGGCACCCATGACCATCATTGTGATTCGCAAAAATATATTAACCTGACTTAAAATAAATACGGCTATGCGCATGGGCAAAATTCCAAGGACAAGATGCAAGGAATCAAAGGCAAAAGTCCAGTTTTTTGCAAAGCCCACCAACTCGCTATGCCCAGGATGTCTTGGAATGTTCTTGCGGAAATAAAAAACCGCCAAGCCAAGCCCGAGCAAAGCCACCAAGCCGCCAACTACGCCAAAAATCACAGATGAATGATGGCCAGACTGCGCCAGATCGATAAATGGAATGCCGGGCCAAACATAGCCGGCAAAAATGCAACCAATCACTAAAACCCACATTGGAGCCTGCATTACAAGGGGGGATTCGTGTATATGCTCTGCGGTGTGCTTGTCTCCTCTGAATTTGCCCAAAAACACAAGCACCAGCAAGCGGGTCATATAAACAGCGGTTAGCAGAGCTGTGAAAAGCGCAATGCCATAGAACAAGGGGCCTAGAAACCCGCCATATAACCTTTCCAAAATCAAATCTTTGCTCCAAAAGCAGGCAAGCCCTGGCAGCCCTATTAAGCTTGCCCAGGCAATAAGCATAATTGAGAATGTGGAGGGAAGCTTAAAAGCGAGCCCGCCCATTTTGCGAATATCTTGCTCACCGCCCAAGGCATGTATAACCGAGCCTGCAGCCAAGAACAGCGCAGCTTTTGTGAAGGCATGTGTGAATACATGGAAAATTGCCACATCAAATGCACCTACGCCTGCAGCCATAAACATAAAACCGAGCTGAGACACCGTGGAATATGCCAGAACCTTTTTAATATCGTGCTGGAGGAGGCCCGCAACCGCCGCCCAAAGAGCAGTTGCGATGGCAATCAAAAGCACAAAAAACAATATTCCGGGCGTAAGAACAAAGAGCAGCGAAAGCCGAGCTACCAAATAAACTCCGGCGGTGACCATTGTGGCCGCATGTATAAGGGCAGAAACAGGGGTTGGACCTGCCATGGCATCTGGGAGCCAGGTGAGCAAGGGTATTTGCGCGCTTTTTCCTGTACAGGCAAAAAACAAAAAGAAAGACGCAATTATCAAAGCTTCAAAAGTTTGCGGAGTTGCCAAGCCACCTTTCAAAGCTTCATTTAGGTTTTCATAGCTCAAAAGAGTTGTTCCGCCTATGGCTATTAAGGTGAACATGCCGAGCAAAAAGCCAACATCGCCAATTCTATTTACCAAAAAGGCTTTATTTGCCGCCGCGCAGTTGAGCAAATCTTTGTTCCAAAAACCGATGAGCAAATAAGAGCAAAGCCCCACGCCTTCCCATCCGAGGAATGTGAGCGGCAGGGAATCTGCAAGTACAAGGACAATCATTGAAAATAAAAACAGGTTCAAATAGCTTAAAAAGCGGGTATAACCAGGGTCGCCTTTCATATAGCCGAGCGAATAGAGAACTATGAGGGTTGTTATTCCTGTGACGAACAAAAGCATTATTTTTGTTAGGGAGTCAAATAGAAAGCCAAAAGAAACCTGAATATAGCTTATGGATATCCAGTTGCCAAGTGTTTCTGCATAAGTGGCATTCTGCGGCATGTCGGTGGCAAGTATCACTGTTGCAATAAAGGAGCAAAGCGGGAACAGAACTGCGAGCGCTCCTATGTATGCCTCAGGTGCAGCCTGCTCGCTTTTTATGCGAACAAGCGCTATTGCTCCGAGCGTCAAGGCTCCCAGCAAGGGGAAAAACGGTATAATCCATAAAGGAATTTGGGTGCTCATGGTAGGAATAAACTAGAAAATTGTCTGGGAGTTTTTCGGCGAAAATGGCAATAAGCATGTAAAATATCACAGGAAAAGGCAAAAAAGGGCTGCCGAAAAAAAACGTTCCTTTTTTCTGGACAGATATAATATAGAAAAAAAGCCGATAGTTGTCAAGGGTCAAACTGCCTAAAAATAAGGAACCCATTTCTGCTTCGTAGGCAAAAACGGTGCTAAAATACCGGTAAAGAGATGTGGCGGTACCCTTCCTTTCACAAACACCCAGTTCTGTCAGGTTAATGTTATCACTACTCAGTCTGGCGGTACTAGCGCTCCAAATGTTGCTAGACAAAGTTACAGTACCGGTACTGTCAAGGATTTGTGCGCTGGTGCTGCATACGATAAAGTAACACTAAATGCTGCCGATGAAATAGCTTCGTCAAGCTTCACAGGCGGCGAATACTGGCCGGTAACCTCTGGAAAAGTAGGCGGCTGGAATGTGAAAACCAAATCAGTCATCTCCACTTATGAAGCAGGCAGCACTGAGTGCCGGGACAATGTTGTGATGACGCTATGCCACAAAGGCACAACGGCTAACACAACAACCGACCAGGCTCTATACTTCAATGCAAAAACCGAGTTCTGCCGCGACACAACCGTTTTCAATGCCAGCTACAGCGTTGAAAAGGCTCCCTTGTGCTTCAAAGCTTCTGACCCCAAATCGTCTGGAACCAAGTACGATAGCAAGATATATTTCTGCAATCCAGAAACAGGTCTTGCCCAGAGAAAGTGTGCAGAAGCCTTCTTTGACGAAGACGACTACTTCTGCTACGGAGCGGGCTCTCTCGCCAATCCAATCTTGGCCCCATACTGCAAAGGCACAGGCTTAACACAATACGACCCTCGCGAAGCATTCTGCTCTTATCTCCCTGGCTCGTATGAGAAAGCCAACCAGAGATCCGAAAAGATATCTCTTTGCAACAATCCAGGTGCAGGCACGGTCACAGCAACTCCTCTAATCAAATACAACATAAGCCAGTGGAACTGGGAATACTGCACAAAAGCAACCCCCGATGGCGTTTTGCGCTGCGGCGAATTCCAGAGAACTGCTGCTCTTGGTGCCAACGGTAATGCTGGCACTGGTGATAATGGTGCAACTCCTTCGTATGGCGATGGCACCGGTCCTACCATTCCTCTTGCTGACATTGGCAAGGTGTGCGTATGCATAGATGGTGCATCCGGCTCCGCAATTAGCAAATGCACATGCGCTGGTGCAAAGCCCCTTTACGATAGAGTGGATAACAAATGCGTAGCTATCTGCAGCGGAACCATTGGCAGAGGTGAAACAGATCGTTGCGTAAATGTAAGCGGCACAGTAATAACTTGCACTCCGGGTAATCCTACTCATTCTGGCACTTGCAACTCAAACAACTGCGGCTTGGTAGGCGGCACATGGAACAATGGCAACTGCGATGCACCAGCACCTTGCACTCCGGGTACTCCTACTCATACTGGCTCTTGCACCCAAAGCAATTGCGGTGCAGCAGGCGGCGAATGGGTCAGCAACAACTGCAGGCCATTAGTTTGCTCTGATGCTAATTATGACACCCCTGACAACGGCGTTTGCGTAAGCTCAGTCACAGGCTGCGCTACTGGAGAACTCCAGCGTCCAAGCGGCGTATCTGGTGATTGCTTCACAGGCGTAGCTTGCACAGCATACGTTGGCTCCACACTCAACGGCACCTCAACAACCGCCGGCAATGTCTTTACCAGCTGGACAGATGAAACGGAAATTCCTGCTACAGAGCCAGGTTCTGGTACTGCTGGTGATGAATACTGCGGAACCCTGGATGCCAACAACTCAAAGTATTGCAACGTTGTACTAACATGCGTAGCAACAGATAATACAGCAAGCCCGCCTGTCACGGGAACTTGCGGACTATAATACAAACCAACCTACGATAACCAACAACACATAACCTCCCCTGCCCCCTTCGCGAAAGCGGAGGGGGCTTCGGGGTTTACGGGGGGTTTGGGTTTTTGTATTCCTTAAACATTTGCTATTTTGATAATCATATGGAATTCCCTCGGAAATTTTACAAAGATAGCGAATTGCCATTTTTATGGCATTATATGATGGCCATTGGGTCGCAAAATTTGCCTCCAAAACTTTTGCAGCCAGAAACCTTGTTTGAAACCAAAGGCGAGAAATTGATACTGGAGATTGGTTGCGGCAAGGGGGCTTTTTTGTGTCAGTATGCATTGAGTTATCCGCAAAATTGCATTTTGGGTGCGGAATGGGATGTTTATTGCTCAAACTTCGCTGCAAAAAAAATAGCAAAATTCGGGCTTAAAAATGCGGCTGTTATGCGGGGAGATTTGTTTTATTTTTTGCGGGATTTAATGCCAGATGCCTCCCTGGATGAAGTTTTTATGTTTTTTCCAGACCCATGGCCAAAACGCCGGCACCATAAAAACCGCTTGGCTTTGAGGGAGGGTTTTTTGGAGCAAATTTACAGGGTTTTAAAACCTGGCAAAAGGCTTTTTTACTGGGCAACAGACCACGAAGAATACAATTCGCTTGCCCTTGAGGCATTTCGCAGCTTTCCAGCGGCAAAAATACTCCAAGAAAACAATGCAGAACCAACACACGGCATAGAAACGGGCTTTGAAAAAAAATATAAAAAAGAAGGCAGAAAAATTTACAGAAGTGTCATTGAATTTTCCAAACCCTAATTGGCAACTATCACCGTTAATCCGCAAGCCATTTCCAAATCTTTTTTTTCAAAAAGAGTCCAAAAGTCAGGTTGCCAGCCGTAAATATCCTGGGTTAAGGCATCGCCCAGGGCAATTTCGGCTTTTTCACATTCCTGCCAGTCAAAATTCGGTGCTGCCTCATAGCAACGCAGCATACCTTTTGCAGAAGTTAATTCAGGAAAGGAATCCAGCAAATTATAGACGCATTCCTTAAATGTTTCCGCGCTCGTTTTATGAATTTCTATGGTTTTATGTTTCAGCAATTCCTTCAAGTCTGCAAGATTGGTTTCTATCAAAGCCCCATCCGAATATAAGTGCAAAATGGTCTCATAAACAGCTCGGTTTTCCACCAATTCCGGCTTTATTTCCGCAACCAAATCTTGCGCCTTTGAAATTTTATCAGAATACAAACATACCTCTCAGCCCAATCTCCAGAACTCCCTGCAAAACCGCGTGGCTTAACTTAGATACATCGTTCAGCTCGGTTGCAACTCGGTTCAGGTAAAGAAAACGACCGCGAATAGCACTTTCCATAGCGAGATTTTCCGTAAAATAATATTGCGCGGAAAGCACCGCATGGCCGCCATTGCCCGTGAAATTCGCATAACTCCAATTTCCATCCCCAAAAGAAGCCTGTGGAAATCTCATAGAAGAAAAGGCATAGCCAAGCCCAGTGCCTATTCTAAAAGGTTCCGGCCACAAAAAATGGTATTGGTATTCAATGCCCAGGCGCAAATATCTAGCCTCTCCGCTTTGCTCTGAATGTTTGTAATCTGGAAAACCAAGCCCAAAATTAAAAGCTATGGAATGGGCGTTTGCAAGGGCGCGGGCATCAAAGGCATAAACGAGAAAAAACGGAACTTTTGGCAAAATAACCATCTCTTCTACTTTAGAATTCTCACTGGAATTAATTTTTGAACAGCCGTTTAAATCGCCTTTAGTAAAGACAAAATCAACGCCTCCCGCAAATGCGTACTTCTTTATCCATACCTCATCAAAATCCGCATAAGCAAGCGAAGCGAGCAGGAGGATTAAAAATTTTAAGCGAAACACAAGAGCGTTTAGCCTTGACCTGCGGCAACTTTGTCTGCTATTTCTTTAAGCTGCGAGTCTTTTTCTTTTCTTGCCGCCGCTTCGCGTTCTGCAACGCTCTTTTTTACCTCGGCAAGGACATCGTACCTAGAAGGTTTTTTAACGGTATTAGCAGTTGTTCCCCCCTCTTCTTTTTTATCCGTTTTTGCTGTATTTTTTGCCATATTCATGCGAACAATTTGGTCGGTTATGTCCACGCGGGTCGCTGGACCAAATTTCGAAGAATTGGCACTGGCAGCTTTCCCTCCAGATTCTTTATCTTCTTCTTCCTGCCTTTTTTGCACGGCAGCGCGAATTTGCGGGGTTATAGCCTTATTATCATAGAATTGATACATCAAATCTGTGCTGATTGCCTGGTTTCCGCTTAAGGATGGTAGTGTTATAGCCATAAAATACCTCTCTATTGATATATCGGCATAAATTTAGAAAACTTTAGCGGGAAAATAAAAGAAACCTCGGCGGCGACCTACTCTCCCGCGCCATTTCGGCGAGGTACCATTGGCGGCAAGCGGCTTAACTTCCGTGTTCGGGAAGGGAACGGGTGTCTCCCGCCGCCCATAGCCGCCGAGGAAAAAATTT